>OGEE01001304.1_pt1 | contig 13020 bp, 4 predicted proteins | sample 1570571 | NCBI WGS metagenome assembly OGEE01 (sample SAMEA2582169, study PRJEB24529) | metagenome | biome: Human gut stool | place: China | collected 2011
TCTCTTTTTCATTTCATCAGCTATGCAAGGATAAAGGCGAGAACGTGAGCCGAATCTCTATCTGCATCAGGGCGGCAAGGAAACAACAATGGATCTGCCGAAGATAGACCTGGAGCTGAAAGTGCTCTGGGATTATGAATTCAAATATGATGTGGTATACGACTGGGAGGCGGAATGGAAATACGGATGGGACGATGATGACAACAAACTCTTCGGAAAAATCGGATATACCGAACCATCTGTTTTCGAGATAAGAAGATACTTCACTCAGGATGTGCAATATGGTGCGCACGAAGCACCCTATAAGAACCTGATCCAGTCAAAACAGCTGACAGCCAATTACGACTTCGGTTTCTGGGATATCCTGGCGTGGAACGACATCCAGACAGCGGATGGTATTCAAAGCGTCCGCATAGATGAATCTTCTACTTACGAATATGTAACGGCAAATACGGGACAGACGATGTTTCCCTCAAAATACAATGCTCCCCAATTCAGCAACTCCTTTTATCAACCGGAAGAACTTTTTGCGGGATATGAAAAGGGTATTGAAATCAACCGTAACCTTGACGGGTTTGTATTTGATGAGAAGCGCAACTGCTGGGTAAGGAGCCTGGAAATGCAGATGCAGCCTGTTACCTATATTTATCTTACGCAGATTATCCTCCACAACAACCGTCAGCATACCCGCATTGTGACGGGTATTGATGGTAGCGGCAACCTGAGTGGTATGGCACGCAGCGTGAATCTGAATACCGGTGTTACCGGAAAGGATGCCATCACGGTAAACTATAATATGAGGATGAAGTTTGACCAGCAAATGAAGGATGGAGAGAAGGTGGATATCATTGGAGGCAGGGTATTGACCTTCGGTATGCCGAAGTTGAATCCCAGCCGTTTAGACACCCGTTCATATATTGAATCTTTAATAAAGGTAAGAGATGCCGACCTTAACAACCGGCACTACCTGGATGTAAAGATGCAGTTTTATAATGGTAAAGACTCCACATTGGTCTTTGATGTAACCGACCAGGTTCGCAAACTGTTCCGTGGTGGTGTAATCACAATAGATTTAGATATGAACAAGGTACCTATCCCAGCCCGTCCCGGCGGCTCCGGTTTTGATGCCGTAGTCAAGGATTTCGAAGAGAAGCAATGGGAATTTGATATGTAAATAATGATTATTAATCAATAAAAAATATAATAAACAAAAAAAAAGGAATTAAGATTTAGTTTTTAACATTATCAATTTGACAATCTTATATGTATATGAAAAAATATATTTTTCTTGCAGCTTCTGCATTGACCCTTGCAAGCTGCTCTAGCGATGATTTCCTTGGTGATACCCCAGGAAGTACTCCTACCTCAGCCAATTCTGCCATCAAATTCGATGGTAATGCCGGCAAGATTTCTCGTACTTCGAATACAGGCTCAGCAGCAGATATGCTCGGTAATGAATTTAAGATTTATGGTGTAAAGTCTGGTACTGAAATAGGAAGTGGCTATACTCCTGTTTTCCAAAATTACTTATTGTGGTATGATGATGCAAATAAAAACACAACAACCAATAAGAACGGTTGGGAGTATGTTGGAGGAAATGGAAATCATGGCCCTAATAACGTTGTAAATTTAACATCACCTCAAACTATTAAGTTCTGGGACTATGCATCAGCTGATTATCGCTTTGTAGCTGGTGCTCCTTCAAGCGCATTCACATTTAATACAAAAAATGATGAAAAATATATTGAGACAGCAACAATAACAGGCCTTGGAGGTCACATTAACGCAAACTCAACAGGATCAGGAAACACCTTTAATCCTATTTATGTTGCTGAGCCTAAAGTTGTTGCAAAGGCTAATTACAAGGAACTAGTACAATTTAACTTTGTTCGCCAACAGTCAATGGTACGTGTAGGTATCTATGAGACTATTCCTGGATATGAGATTACAGAAATTAATTTCTACAAGCAAGGTGAAAACGGGTTAGTGAAAGAAGAAAACAACCATAACATCATCTTAACATCAGCAATATCTGAATATTTTGTTGGTGGAAATAGCGTCAATGGTACAATAAATTATAATTGGGCAGGTACAACTCCAAGTTATACATTTCAGTATACTGGAAATTACGAAAAAAGCAAGAACTGGTATGCAGGTGCTTTAACAAATGGAGTTCAGGCAATATCATCTGCAGAAACAGCTATCGACAAGCTCTATGGTACAGACGGAGACATGGATGCAAACAATGGCTATTTCATTGTAATGCCTACTCTTGCGTCTGAGGCTTCTGCAATTTTAATCAAGTGTGACTATACTCTCAAATCAACAGATGGCTCTAATGAAGAAATTCATGTAAAGGGTGCAACAGCAGCAATTCCTGCTGCATATAGTAAGTGGGAAAACAATACTCGCTATACATACCTCTTCAAGATTTCAGAGAATACTAACGGTACAACAGGTGGTTCTAATGATCAAGCCGGTCTCTATCCTATTACATTCGATGCCGCAGTAACTGAAATAACAGATAAGACAGAAGGAACAACAACAACATTCACCGCTCCTTCTATTACAACATATCAGGAAGGTTCTGTTGTAGATAATACTATCAAATACGTAGCAAATAAAAAGATCGATGTTACTGTTACAGAAAGTACAAGTGGAACTAAACATAACTTGTCTACAACAGGCTCGGCTGTAGGCCATATTGCAGTATATCAGTTCGACGCAGAAATTACCGAAGCTGAAGTGCAGGTTAAGGGTACAACAGGCGCAAAAAACATAGCAGGTTCAGTTGATGCTAATAATGTATTTACATTCAAACCTACTGCTGCAGGTTGGTACGCTATCAAGTACTTAGCAAAAGTCGACACAACTCCTGCCGTATATACCTATAAGGTAGTAAAGGTAGTAACACCAGCTACAACTACAGAATAACAGAAGAATGCAGAACTTTTTGCCCCCAAAAACTCGGGAGCAAAACAATACTATTAAGGCCGGACGGGGTTGAATGTTCCCTGCCCGGCTCCTATGATAAAAAGCAAGAAGAAAATGAAATTATATCGCATCCTGACCATACCATTCATGGCTCTATGTCTTTTTTCCTGCGCTGGATCTGGGCAGGAAGAACCGGATGTGCCTACTCTACCGGAAGAACCGAAGGGAGTAAGTATCTCTTTCGGAGGAAATAGCGGAACATGGCAAGATGCACCTACTACCCGTGCTAATGAAGAAACAGGACTGGAAACTATTTCCAAAACCTTCAAAGTATGGGGATATAAAACCACAGAGGGAAATTACACCAGCGGATTCGACCAGTCCCAAAACGTGATGAACGGATATATCGTCAACTGGACACAACAAACCGCCAATACTACCTCCAGCAATACTGCCGATTGGGAATACGTGGGTATTCACAACGATAAACTGAATGCTAATCAAACTATCAAATACTGGGACTATTCCGCTACCAGCTATCGCTTCTTCGCCTATAGCATCCCGACAGCAGCCGATAACAGTTCAGCCCCATCTTTCCAGGAACCTACATCGATAGAAGGTTCCACAACAAACGATGCATCCTTCTCTATCCCATTCACTTACGATAAGGATGCCACCGCAGTTACCACCCCATATATCTCAGACCTCTGGCTGTCAGACAACCAGAACTTCGAAAACAGGAAATACGGGGCATGCGTAAAACTCACCTTTGCTCCTATTATCACAAAGGTAAGATTCAAATTCAATTATCTGAAAGATACCAAAATCTCTATCACCGATATTGTTTTCAAAAATATAAACGATGCTCCTTCTCCTATAAAGGGAAATATCATCGTCAGCTACCCTATTACAGGAACAGAAACCAAAGCTTCTTATAAATGGGTAACTACAGAAACAGGAACTGAGCCCATCAAATTCACCATTCCTTACGAGGAAGATGCTGATTTGAATCATCAGGCTACAGAAAGAAAGAAATGGTATTACGTTCCACCATTGGGAGACAGTAACACACCGCAGGGCGCTTACATCATCAGCGCCATCATAGACGGAAAGAAATCTACAGCCACCATTCCGGCAGAATATATGCAATGGAAGGCAGGCTACCAATATACATACATCTTTAAAATAACAGAAGCAGGAACCAACATTGCCTTCACCAATATGCAGGTGGAGAAATGGGTGGAAACTCCTATTAAAAATAATGGCGGTACCGAAGACTGGTAACGCCCCACATGACTCATTATGAAGAATAAAAAACTGATGATACCCCTCTTTGCCTTCCTCGCAAGTCTCACTGCCTGCGAAAGCAACGACCTGCCTATCCAGCACGCCGACAGTTACCGATATATCACCTTTGCTGCACGGACACAAAAGATGACGACACGTGCGGATGACAGATATGAAAGCTATGATCCGGTTCTGCGAATGCACCCACAAGACATGGGCGTCTTCGGCTATTACAACTTTGCCACTCATAGCTTTGAAACCACTGGTACAGAGACAGGAGGCAACAACCACGCCATCTTCGACAATATCCAGGTAGATTACGATACATCGACCAAGACCTGGAGCACAAAGGAAGAAAAGCGATGGGATGCTTACCCAGACTGCAACTTCGACTTCTTCGGATATATGCCGCATTCTACTGAAGCAACCCTCAGTAAGCCATCGGCAACAGAAAGCACCTATCTCCTGACGATTCCTTTCTCCATGCAAGCAGTCAATGGCAACCCATCCCCTATCCTTGCTCAGAAACATTTAAGACAGGCGCCAATCATCTGCGCCAAACCGGAGCATAAGGGAAGTACAACGGCAGGAGGTTCGGATGCAACCTTTGAACGAGTAGTTACTTTCCTCTTCGACCAGACGTTGACGGGCTATAACCTCAACTTCCAACTGGACCAGAAGATGAATGCCATCCGCCTCTTCCGCATCAAGGGTGTCAAGATTTACGGCAAAGGACTGAACGATGAAGGTCTGGCAACGGGAGGCAACGTAAGCCGCAGCTACACATGGAGTAACAATGAGTGGACGGCAAAAGCCATCCAATGGAGCCATCTGAACAAGGAAATTATAACGGAAGAACACGCCATCCAGCTGGCAATGGATAAAAATTCAGAAACCCCATTTACGCCGGGAGCCAACGAATCTATGGATATTGACGACAGTAAGTATCACCGTTGGGGCACCACCTTCTATGCCATCGCCGATGCCTCTTTCGTACCCACCATTGCCGTCACCTACGATGTAATCCTGAAGGATGAAAAGAGAAAAACGGTTACCCGTCATGACGTAACCTCTACCATCATCCTGGGAAATAAATATTTCGAAACACTCAATCCTGCCCAAACGGCAGCGATTTACAACATCAATATACTCATCCAGCCAAGATACCTCTATGTACTGGCTGACCAGGATGCCTATACGGGGCATCTCCTGATACAGTAATAACAGAATACCCTCATGACCTATACCACGAAGAAACATAAGAACAAAGAAAAAAAGAATCGCTTATAAATGAAGACTCATGAAAAAGCAACAAGATAACAATACACAAAACAAAAAATTCAGAATACTTCTTGGCATTCTGACCCTATGGCTCATGTGTGGACAAACCTTATGGGCTCAGACAACAAACCAATACTATTCCAAAGATATCTATGCCAATAGCTATGCAGGGGGTGGTGGAAGCAAGACCAATCCATACAAGATTGCTACGGCAGAACAGCTCGCCAAACTGGCACGTGATGTAAACAATGGTAACACATCGCAGGCTTTCCTTGGCAAATACTTTAAGCTTACTGCCGATATCGACCTGAGTAACGGTATCTGGATGCCTATTGGTAAATACTACAACTACGGCAATGGCAATGGCAACAACCGTTTGTTTTTCGGAAAGTTTGATGGCGATGGTCATGTCATCAAGAATATGCATATACAATGGGAAGGAACCGATGCCTGGAGTGCCTGGGGACTCTTCTCTACCCTTCAGGGCGCAAGCAACACGAACCTTACTACCGTAACAAACCTCATCATCGAGAATGCCGTGGTAGAAAAGAAGCCAGGATTCAAACCTTATGGTCCCGGTTATAACGTGGGCGTAGTAGCTGGTGAGATATACGGCAATACAGAACTCAGCAACATCATTATCCGTGGCTCTGAAATAAAGGATAACGATGAAACATACGAGATTAACAATGAAAGCAAAATTGGCGGTATAACAGGAAATGTACAGACCGACAATAAGAACGAAACTTTCAGAATCTTCAACATAGCAGCTGATACAAAGATAAATATGCTGAAGAATACAGGCATATTTAACAATAAGTTCTGTATTGCCCAGGGTTTCGGTCGCTTTAGCTATAACATGAATGGAGGCGGTAATATCATAGAGCCTACCAACATCTATCTCTTTGGCAATGGGCTTAACATCGAAAGCTCAAATTCAGAAACAAATAAAAACATCAACAAAGGTGGTATCACAGCCAAGTGTCAAAAAGAAGGTAATGCCAACAAATATGCTTCTACATGGTATTACACCCAGAACGTAGATGGAGGAAAAAACCTGGGAACCCTGAAGCCTGATGCCTTTAAGAATGAATTTGTAGATATAGCCAATGAGTTTATCTACACGAATCCACTCGTTGAAGACAAGAATACTTGGAATTTCAGCGATGGAAAATTCACGTTGAATAAGAAAATGGAAATTTACGTTGTCGAAGGATATAATCGCAATGAAACGCAGGTAGCCTACACGCTTGATGTTAAAAACGCAACAACAACTTATAACTATACATGGAAAGTAGATAACGAACAGATTACTCCTGTTGAGGGCAGCAATGGAACAACCATCAGACTGCCACTCAGCACCAAGAAACGCACAGGTTCGGTGACGCTTAAAGACAGCAAGACCCAGCAGGTGATTCAGACCAAGTACTTCGACATCAATCCGAAGTATTATTCCATCGACCTCTATGCTGACAACTATACATCCGGTACGGGAAAGAAGGAAGACCCATTCATCATCAGCAGTGACCTGGAACTGGCAAAGTTGGCTTATGACGTGAATAAAGGAACAGCAACAGCTGGCAAATACTTCAAGCTGAGTAATGATATAAATCTCGACAAAGCTCTATGGATACCTATCGGCTCAACAAACTATAAAGAAAAATACTTCAATGGCAAGTTTGATGGCGATGGATATTCCATCGACAACATGCGTATATTATGGACAGACACAAACAATGGTTGGAGTACATGGGGATTGTTCTCAGCTATCAAAGGAACAGCAGACAATGAGGCAAACTTCTGTAGAATTACCAACCTCGTCATGGACCGTGCCCTGATAGAAAAAGAGCCTAATACTAACCAAACAGAAAAAAGCGGCAATGTCGCCGTACTGGTTGGTGAGGTGCTTACCAAGGGATATGTAGAAATAAGCAACATTATCGTCCGCAACAGCATCATTACAGACAACAACGATACCTACACAAGAAAACAATTCAGAGTGGGTGGCATTATTGGAAATCTGGAAGACAATCATGAAACCCGACTCTTCAATCTGTCATCGGATGTAGAGATAAAGATGTTGAGCAACGCAAGGCTTAACGATAATTGCTATATGGCTGAAGGTATCGGACGCTATGGGAATCCAAACACCGGTAATTCTTATGTCATTCCGCTTACAAATATCTATGTCCACAACAAATTAGAAACGAGCAATACCAGTAACAAATTGAAGATAGGTGGAGTGATTGGCAACAAGGACATGGGTGCAGGCAACAGTGCAACGGAAAACTGGTATTACGCTTCCCCTGTAAGCGGAACGCAAAACAACATGATGAACAACGGTACGCAGAAAAGCCTTGCCGACTTTGCCATGACCTTTGTAAACCAAAACAACACCTATATCAGTGACAAGAATATAGAAGATAAGACTACCTGGACCTATACTGAAGGAACAGGATTCGCTTTCGGTTCTACAACACTGACGGTGGAACGTGGCATCAACGCTGTCATCACGGCAGAAACCAAAAAAGGCAATGCAGCAAACGAGAAGTATTTCTGGTATACCTCTGCCGACAAAAAAATCTGGGAGTTGCAGAACAAGGATACAGCCTCCAATCCGTTTACCCTTCCAAGAAAAGACTACGACCAATATGTGTATGCAGAATTGGCGGATGGTAGCTCACGCTCTGGTATCATCAAGATAGAAGCGGTGAGAGTGGAGGCTAAGCTGATAAGCAATAGTGGAGAAAATACCATCTCTGTAAGTGTTACCAACAACATTTGGAACAATAACGATTATCTCAATATCACCTACTCTTGGGTAAAGAATGATGATGAAGAGCGTCCTGTAAGCACAACCTCTACTTATGATAAAAGTAATCTTGACAAGAATGATAAATTGAAATGCCACGTTGTTGTGAAAAGCCAAGATGGGATTGTGTTATTAGACAATTGGCTGGTTTATGTAAAGAGCGTGATATATATATGCCCTGCAGGAGTAACTGTAGGTTCGACAACATACAATGCCGGAGACGATAGCAATGACGGTTTAACTCCAGAGACTGCTGTAGGGACATGGAAGGGCGCATATTCCAAGCTGGCAAAGGAAGGTACATGGGATGATAACATCATCGTGCTGATGGGAAGAAGTGATTATAATGTTACCAACAATAGTAGCAACGGCTTCACATCTGTAACATTCAATACAAGTTCTGAATGGGAGAAGCAGAAGAGTACCTCTCCTTTCTTCAAAAATACGACCATAACGGGTAGTTGGAACGATGTAGATTATCATGGAGTTATGCAGATGAAAGGAGGAGGTAATAGAGATGAAAGCTTACCTATTTATGGAGATACTCGTTTTCAATATATCACCTTCGAGAGAAGCAATGTTATAAGTGCTAAATATGACATCTTGTATTGCCAATTTTACAACCTGGAGATGGGTGAAGGAATACAGATGATTAATTACAAGGATATGTTCGATGCAGATGGTACTATTTATGGTGCTAAATCTACGTCATTCCAGATTTTTGGTGGCTTTAAAGACGATGCCCGTTTTCGTAATCTCTGGGAAGGAGATAATCTGAAAAAGATGGATGAATCGCTACCACATGGACATGAAGGCTTTTCTATAAAGATTAAGTCGGGACACTTCTCTACAATTTGTGTAGGTGGACGACAGACGACGGAAAAAAGAAATGGTGTGATGGGTAGCCCTAACATGCCTATCAAGTGTACTATTGATGTAGATATTGATCGTAAGTTCAACGATAATCACAATGATAACCAATCTACCCTTGACGTTGCCGTAGTTCTTGCCGGCAACCATGAGGGAGCTATGGTGGGCGATGTTGATATCATCATCAAGAGCGGAAAGATAGGCCGAGTAGTAAATGGTTCTTTGGGTGCAAGACGCGAAACAACTAATAACGATGGAACTTATTACAATGCACCTTACAACACTTATATGGGGCGCGCCAACATTCTGATAGACCCGGCACAATCAGAAAGTAACAATAAGAATACGGATGTCAATAGCCGTGTAGAAATCACCGAGATTTACGGTGGTAGTACAGGACGTGGTTTTACTAGTGATCAATTGGTAGAAAACCCATTCTACGGTTATAGCACCATCACCATCAAGGGTGGAACCTTCACAATTCCTTCTGAATGTAAACCAGAAGAAATCTTCAGCGGTATCTATGGTGCAGGAGCAGGTGGTATGAATGGTATCGGAGATGATACTAATCATACAACATACAGCCGCATCCCTTACTGGACAGACAGCAGCACGAAATCGGTCATGGCTTTCGGCGACTATAAAGCTGCCAAAGCTAATCTTTGCATGTATAATTGCTACAATGCTGACACACATACATATACCGAGGTAGACCCACGACTGACCCATAACAAAATAATCATAGAAGGAGGTATCTTCGGTTCTGAAACAAGAAAGATTGACGGAATCTATGCCGGAGGTAGCGGATATATGAGCAAAGACCTTTGGACAACAAAATCTATTCCAAGTAAAGAGGGTGGAAACATATACGGAAAAGCAGGCGAAACCGTAGCCTCTCTTATCATCAATGGCGGCGAATTCTATTGCAGTAAAGGTATCTTCGCTGGTGGACGTGGAACTGATTATTACTATTCTAAAGACCCAAAGGGTGGTAATGCTGCTGATTATACTAACCTCGGTAAGATATATGGCAACGTTGAACTGACCATTAATGGTGGCAAATTCCATTGCCCTATATTTGGTGGTGGATATGGTGTGGCAGATGCAAAACAAAAAAATAATAATAATAATAATACCATCAACACCCTCGAAAACATGGCACGCCTCTATGGCTCGTCTACTGTTAAGATTAATGGTGGAACCTTCTTTGAGAATATCTATGGCGGCGGTGACATGGCGGTAGTGGAGAAAGGAACTAACGTTATTATTAGCGACAGCGCTGACATTAGAGCCGACGTGTTTGCTGGTGGTAATGGTAGAATAAAGCGTGCAAATTCAGACTATGATATTAAAGACGATACCTGGCATCCAGAACTCGTAGGAAAGGTACGTGGAGGCACCAACCTCAACTTCTACGGCACCTCTGCACAGGCACCAACCATCTATGGCGACATCTATGGCGGTGGAAACAGAGCACAGGTAGAGGGAGATACACATATTAATATATATGCAGCCAACTTCGCAGGAGAAATCTATGGCGGAGGAAAGGGCTTGATTACGGACGACAACGGCAATCTGCTTGACGCAAACCTCTATACCTATGCCGACGTAACAGGTAATACCTTTGTAAAACTGGCTCAAGACCAGGGCGCACAGACAGAAGGAGAAGACGGAAAGAAACAGGACAACTTCTCCATCAATGTGATCTGGGACAAGAAATGGAACGGAACAAACTGGATCAACTGGAATGACAACAAGAGCGAGTTCTTCAATAACGGTCAGTTCGTCTGCTCTCATAATATCTATGGTGGCGGTAACCAAGCCTGCAACGTAACAGGAAAGGCTACCCTTACCATCCTGAAAGGTATGACCCCATTCGAACTCCTGAAAACAGCAGAATGGAAGAAAGCATACGACGACAGCGACCATCCTCACTTCGCTGTATTCGGCGGTGGCTATGGTATCAATACAACCGTGGACAGCACCGACGTTACCGTGAACGTGAATGGCGACTACGGAATCTACAATGCTGAGATAGAGGATGATACCGAACAGTTGGCAAAGCCTCACCGTTCTTCCTCCAAGAGCAAAAACCGACGCAATGCCGCATCATCAAACAAGGAAGAGATTTCTGTCTTCGACAACTCAAAGGGTATTCCTAACTTCACCATCCTGAGTGCGCTGGGCGGTGGATATGCTGGAAAAGTTAACAAGAGTACAAAGGTAACCATTGATGGCAAGACCTTCCTGCACCGTGTATATGGCGGAGGATTCGGTGACCCATCCTCTACAAAGAATAACAATACGGGGCAGATTGGCGGCAACACCGAGGTATATATCCAGGGAGCCAAAATCTACGGTGACGTATTTGGTGGCGGTGCCGGTGTAGCACCTAAGAATATCAACGGCACTGACACCTACTTTACCGATGTAGCAAAGGTATCAGGAACCACCAAGGTAGAGATATCGGGTGAAGCCAAAATATATGGAAATGTATATGGTGGCGGTGATATAGCCAATATCAAATCAGACAGCCTCCAGACGGGATCAGACAAGGAGGCCTATTACAACACGAAGCCAAAGAGCGAATCAAAGCTCGACCAGACCACAGGAAAGTTCCTTAGCTATGAGGCAAAGGACTATACCACCTTCGTCAATATCACCGGCGGCGATATCTTCGGAGAAGTCTTTGGCGGAGGAAAGGGTCTCATGAAAGCTGAAGCTCCTGAATATGATAAGGTGGGAAGAATCAACGGCAACACTCTGGTACACGTGGTGAACACGAATGCCACCTCCCCTGCCGACACCGACAGCCAGGGCAACATCGTGCCATTCATCTGGAGTAATATCTATGGCGGATGTGCCTTCGGTACCGTAGATGGAAGTACCCTGGTACATATCGAGGGCGGCAAACTGGGCCACAACATTTACGGCGGTGGATACGGAAATATCAAGATAGACCTCACCGGCAATAAAACCGAAGAGGAAGAGGAGGAAATTACCCGTAACACAGTACTGGGAAAAAAGGATAACAACAATGAGGGAACCTCCGCCAACATCCGGGGTAACACCAAGGTACAGATAGACGGCGGAACCTGGATATGGAACCGCAAGGCAGACATCAACGGCAACAGCACCACCTGGCTGGCTGTTCAAAATAACGAAAAGATCTGCGAGAACATTGATGAGTTCAAGGAGATAACCGCTGCCATCCTGAAAGCCAAGACTGCCAATGAGATTACCAACGAAAAGGCAAAGGCTGCCATCAATCGCATCATCAGTGATGAGAATACCCAACAGTTCTATGCATTTACCAAGGGAACGATGAACTCCGGTTCCTTCAAGCGAGAACATAATATCTATGGCGGTGGAAACCGTGCCTGCTATGTGGGATTCGGACAGGACGGAAACTCTACCATTGGCAACGGTCTGAGTGAGGTAATTATCAACCACTCTCCTCTTGCCGACGTCATCACCAAGGATGGCAACCTGATCAGCGTGTTCGATGAAACCTCGCTTGCCGGCTTATGCTGGTATATCAGCAGCAAGAATACAAACGACCCGGAATTCTCCATATTCGGAGCCGGCTTCGGTGCCAACACCAAGGTGGTAAAGACCGAAGTATGTGTGCAGCCTGGTACCAAGATGAATGACGATGGCGGCATCACCGTCAACGGCATCAAATACCGCTATCTCAACCAGAATGCAGACTACAAGACCTATGTAGACTTCGAGAAGCAGATATACAATGACTTCCTGAAGGTTTCAAAGGATGACAAAACCCGCGATTTCGGTAGTGGGACGGGTTGCAATCCGGGCGATGCCGACTTCGACCC
>OGEE01001317.1_pt1 | contig 12953 bp, 15 predicted proteins | sample 1570571 | NCBI WGS metagenome assembly OGEE01 (sample SAMEA2582169, study PRJEB24529) | metagenome | biome: Human gut stool | place: China | collected 2011
GGTAGGCAAGCTCGCCCATGGTGTTGAAGAGCACATAGTCGTCATAGGCCGCGTCGAACTGATTGATGATGTCGGCCATATTGGCGACGTTCAGCAGCGTAATCGAGGCGCCGGTCAGTTTGGCAATATCGATGGCATGTTGTAAGGCTTGTTTTGCATAATCAGACCCGTCGATGGGGACGAGGATATGATGATATGATTTCATGAAAATACCTCCTTCAAGGGTATCTTTAGGATAATCTCGAAGGAGGCTGGCGTCAAAGTGGTTTTGTCGTATACGAGTTATAGTTTTTGCGTTATAATTAGGCATGCGAAGTATTTTTATTGCATAAAGGAGAGCTTATGGATTTTGAAAGAAGAGAATATGAAATGGACACAATTATGTGATTTGAAGGGTTGGAAAGGTGAGGTAATTAATAAATACAAAATACAAGGAGTTCCTTTCTGTTTGATTCTGGATAAAGAAGGACGTATTATAGATCACGGGGTGAGAGGTTCTGAGTTAGATGTTTTGTTGATCAAGTATTTAGGTGATCGTTATGAAGAGTAAATAGCTTCTCGTAAACATACACAGTGGAGAAATCCTTCCCGGTTCTGAAAAGAATGTAGGGAAGGGTTTTTATTTATATTATTCTTTGTAATATACTCGTTTCACGCGGTGAGAGATGCCCGTGAGGATTTCGTACGGGATGGTTCCCAGTTGCTCCGATAGTTCGGTGACGAGGATATGTTTCCCGAAAATCTCCACCTCGTCCCCGATGGTGGCATTCGTGTCCGTGACATCAATCATGCAGGTGTCCATGCAGATGTTGCCGATGATCGGAACTCTTTTCCCTTTGATGAACACGTTACCGACACGATTACTCAAGTGACGGTTTAGCCCGTCGGCATACCCGACCGGGATTACGGCAATCCGGGAAGGACGGGTGGTGTAACTTTTGCGCCCGTACCCGATGGATTGGTCTGCCGGGACATTCCGGATGGACGAGATGTAGGTTTTAAAACTACTTACAGGTTGGAGGTTAGCGTGTGTGGCACTGATACCATGTAAACCGATCCCGAGGCGGACCATGTCGAAGTGGTATTGTGGGAAACGTTCGATCCCGGCGGAATTCAGGATGTGTCGCCAAATTTTATAGTTGAATTGGGCTTGGATTCGTTCGGTCATGCGTTCGACCAGGTGTATTTGTCCCAGCGTGAACTCGTCATGCACGGTTTCGTCGCTTCCTGCGAGATGGGAAAACATGGAACGGATGTACACGGAGCGTTCCGTTTGGAAAAATTCCAGTAACTGCGGGAGGTCCTGTTCGTCGAAACCGGAACGATTCATGCCGGTATTCAGTTTGATATGTACGGGGAATCGTTTGATCCCGTGTTTATTTAGCGCCCTGTTGAAATCTTCGAGAATGTCCAGCGCGTAGATCTCCGGTTCGAGATTGAACATGATCATGTTGTCAAAGGCTTCCCGTTCGGGATTCATGACGGCAATCGGGATGGTAATTCCCGCGGCCCGTAATTCGATGCCCTCGTCGGCGAAAGCAACCATGAGGTAGTCTACCCGGTGATATTGTAGCAACGAGGCAATTTCACGGGAGCCACTACCGTACGAGAAGGCTTTGACCATGACGGCAATATGCGCATCGGTCAGTGACCGGAAATGATTCAGGTTGTGAACCATGGCGTCCAAGTCAACTTCCAAGATGGTGCTATGTGATTGTTTTTGCAGGAATCCGGCAATGTATTCAAATTGAAAAGCCCGGGCGCCTTTGATCAGGATGATCTGGTTGTTGAAATTATCCCGTTCTTCTTGGCGGAGAAAATGTTCCGTGTCTTCATAGAATCGGGAATTAGCGGAAAAATCATGACGATGTTCACTCAAGTGTTTACCGATCCCGATGAACAGGGATATATTTGCTTGGCGGAGAGTCTCGGCAATAGAAGGGTATAAGTCGTCTCCGGCTTTTCCCGTATCCATGAAATCGGAGAGGATAACGACCCGCTCTTTTGAGGCATCCTGCGTTGCCAGTATATTCAACGCCAGTTGGAAAGAGGATGGGTCTGAATTATAGTAGTCGTTCACGAGCGTGCAATTATTGATCCCGTCTTTGATTTCCATGCGCATGGCAATGGCGGAAAGCTGTTGTACCCGTGAGGTGATCACGTCGGGAGAATATTGTTTTAATAGCAATATGCTGACGGCGTTCATGCAATTTTCGTAGGAGGCAATGTCCGGAAATGGAATATCAAGGATAAAGTGCTTATTACCGAATGTTACCTGTACTTCCCTGTGTCCAAGTGCGATGTTCATTGTTTTTACATGAATGTCAGCCTTCGGGTCTTCCCCCCAAAGAAGAAACGAGGTGGTAGAAGGTACTCGTGTTTTGATATATTCCAGCGCCTCACCTGTTTGCCCGATCACCCATTGGCAAGACGTGAATAGTTGTGCTTTCTCGGCTAGTTTTTCTTCTCTGGAGGCAAAGTTTTCACCGTGTGCATCCCCGAGATGCGTGAAAATGCCAATAGTTGGCTGTATCATCTGTTGCAAGTGCTGCATTTCTCCTTTTTGGGATATCCCGGCTTCGATAATGGCAATTTCGGTTTTTGGATCAATCCCCAGTAGAGATAGAGGAACTCCTACTTGCGAATTGTAACTCCGGGGACTGCGGTATACGACGTGATCGTTTGCTAGGAGTTGGTAGAGCCACTCCTTTACGACAGTCTTCCCGTTGCTTCCGGTGATCCCGATGACCTCGGCTTGCGTGTGTTGTCGATGATGGGCAGCTAGCTGTTGTAAAGCAGTCAATACATTTTCAACGACAATGAAGTTGGCGCCTGTCAGTTGGTTGAATTCTTCTCGAAATTCACTGATGACAAAGGCTCGTACTCCATCGGTGTATAGTGTACGAATGTAATCGTGTCCGTTATGATTGTTCCCGGTTAAGGCAAAAAATAGGGTATGTTCAGGAGTAACAACAGAACGGCTGTCTATACTGTATTCCGTGATTTCCACGGGTATCCCGCTATGTAAAGTACCGTTAATGATTTTGGCGATCTCGTTCATAATAATTGAAAATTGAAAATTGAAAATTGAAAATGAAGGATTTGCAATTTTCAATGGTGTTGTTCTTATAACTGCAAAGCTACGGATTTTAGAGGCTCGTTTTACTTGCTTGCTGGAGAAAATTTTGATGTAGGGTGAGGGAGTTGGGGAAATGAGGGAGAGGATGCCGGTTTCTCGCTAAACTCTGACTGAACAGGGATTGAAGTATAGGGTTAGAGCAACGGAGCGAAAAGTCGAGCTAGAGATTCCCGGATTTTATCCCGTTTCGGGCGGAATTTCCAGCGGTGGATACTGATTTCGGAACTGCCTTTCAGGTCGTCCAGAAAATCGGAACCGAGTTGGCGACTGACGTTGCGGTCGTAGATGATGAGGTTGACTTCGAAGTTTTGTTCGAAACTACGTATGTCCATGTTGGCAGTACCCACGGAAGATACCAGTCCGTCCATGACGATCACTTTGCTGTGGTTGAATCCTTTACGATATTGAAATACTCTAACCCCGGCTTCCAGTAGTTCCTCTACGTAGGAGCGTGTACACCAGTGCGTGAGTAGCGAGTCGGATTTATACGGGATCATGATACGCACGTCCACGCCGCTCATGGCGGCGGTTTTCAGCGAGTTGATCGTGGTTTCTCCCGGCATGAAATAGGGGGTCGAGATGAAAACGTATTTCTTGGCCATGTTGATTAGCGTGAAGTAGGCTTGTTGAATGGATGTCCAGTCGCTATCGGGACCGGATGCCACGGTTTGAACAACTACGTTGCCATCGACTTTCTTGTTGGGAAGGTATTCCGCCTTGTTCAGTAGAAGTTCCTGGCGAACAAAGTACCAGTCAAACAGGAAAACCACTTGCAACGAGGTGACGGCTTCTCCTTTCACTTTCAGGTGGGTGTCACGCCAGATGCCGATGCCGGGTAATCCGTGCAGATAACGGTCGGCGAAGTTTAACCCGCCAATGAACCCGGTGTCCCCGTCCACGACGACGATTTTCCGGTGGTTCCGGTAGTTCACCTTGTTGGTGAACAAGGGAAAACGCACGGGAAGAAACGGGTAGATCTGAATCCCGGCGACCTGCATCTCTTTGATGTAACGTTTGGGTAATTTCCACGACCCCACGTCATCATAGATCACGCGAACCTCCACGCCTTCCTTGGCTTTCGTGATAAGTAATTCCTTCAGTTTCTCTCCGAGTTCTCCTTTATCAATGATGTAATATTCGAGGTGAATGTATTTTTTGGCTTTGGCGATGGCCTTGAAGATCGAACTGAAGGTGGCCTCCCCGTTGTTGAGAATCTCGACCGTGTTATTCCGGGAGAGAAGGGCTTTGCTGTTGTTCAGGAGTAATGTCATCAACGGTTTCACTGCCTCCATGTCTTCTTTTTTCAACAATTCGGCTTTCTTGATACGTTGTTTCTGGTCTTCGCTCATGTATTGCAACCACTTGAAGTCGCCCAAGCCTTTCATGGAGAACATCTTGATCTTCAGCTAGTTCATGCCGAAATAGATGTAAAAGAGCAGCCCGATACCGGGGGCCAGCACGAGTACGAGTATCCACGCAAGTGTACGTACCGGATTTCTGTTTTCCAGTATGATCGTGTATATGATCGCCAAGATGGTGAGAATATACAGTACAATGCCAATGTCAATCGCAATACCCGTCCAGTTCACGCAATTAAATTTTCAATTTTCAATTTTCAATCTTCAATTAAACCGTATCTTTGTTCCATGAATACGATGTTTGATTTACAGCAATACGCATTACAGAAGCTAAAGGATACTTATACCGAGCATGAAATAAAAGTTTTATGCTCGCTCTCCTTTTGCAAGCTGTTGCATTATACAAATATAGACATACATCTTAAAAAACACGAATTTTTAGCAAAAAGCTTTATCGATAAATTCGTTCAAATCGTGGAGGAGTTAAAAACGGATAAACCGATCCAGTATATATTGGGAGAAACGGAATTTTCCGGTATTGATTTTCAGCTAAATAGCGAAACCTTGATTCCCCGACCGGAGACGGAAGAACTGGTGATGTGGATCGTGGAATCGGGTGTGCAGCCGGGTGCGAGTGTCTTGGATATTGGAACGGGGAGTGGGTGTATCATCGTGTCGTTGGGTAAGTTGTTGAAAGGAGTACGGCTTTGTGGGGTGGATATTTCCCCGGAGGCCGTGCGACAAGCTGCCGACAATGCCCGGAAAAATGGCGTGGAGGTGAAATTTGAAGTACGTGATATATTGTGTTACGAGGAATGGGAATGGCCCGGTTTCGACGTGATCGTGAGTAATCCGCCTTATGTGCGGGAGTCGGAGAAGGCGCTTATGCACGATCGGGTGTTGAATTATGAACCCTCCCGGGCTCTTTTCGTGCCGGATACTGACCCGTTAATGTTTTATCGGAAGATTGCCGGATTCGGTCGTGGTCATCTGAATCAGGGCGGATTGCTGTTTTTCGAGATCAACGAGGCTTTTGGGAAAGAAACCGTCGAGTTACTTCGGGAGATGGGGTACGAGGAGGTTGAGTTGCGGAAGGATATTAATGAACGGGAGAGAATGGTGAAAGCCCGGAATAATTTTAAATTTTAGATTGTAGATCTTAAATTTATGTTTTATGATGTATGATTACCGGAATTTGTGACAGGTGGTCTTTCCTTTGAAAAAAGCCGTCATTTTAAATTCTAAATTTTAAATTCTAAATTACATCGAAAGTGGATGCGAAGAAAGCGTTGAATATTGTTGCCGGGCAATGTAGTAAAAAAGAGTATTGTAGTTTTGATATTCTTAAAAAGTTACAGCGGTGGGAGTTAGAGGAAAAGGATATTGCCGCGGTCATGGAGTTTTTGGTGAAGAATCATTTCTTGGATGATGCACGCTTTGCCGAGGCGTATGCCCGGGATAAGCATCGTTTTAATCGCTGGGGGAAGTTGAAAATCATGCAGATGCTCCGACAAAAGCGTGTGCCGGAACGTATTATCGAACAGGCGTTGTCCTCTTTACCCGATGAGGAAAGTGATGCCACGTGCTTGGCACTATTGAAACAAAAGAATCGGGGATTAAAAGAGGAGGATCCGTATAAACGAAAAGCAAAGCTTTTCCGCTTTGCTTTGAGTCGTGGCTTTGATTATGAAACCATCAGCCGGTGTATCGATCGATTGCAGGATTGAATTATCCCATATCGCTTACTTTTTCCAGCGCCTCCATGTTCGTGATCTTGATTTGCTTGCCGGAGAGTTCCAGTATGCCTTCCGAGGCAAAGTTGGATAGTGTGCGGATGGCATTGGAGGTGGTCATGTTCGAGAGATTGGCCATGTCTTCCCGCGAGAGACAAATTTTCAGGGTCATGTTATCATCCTCGAACCCGTAAGTGTCTTTCAGCACGAGCAAGGCCTCAGCCAGACGTCCGCGAATATGTTTTTGCGTGAGTGTTACTGTTCGGCGATTCGAGAATCCGAGGTCGGTAGCCAACGCCCGGATCACGTTCATGGCAACATCCGAGTTGCTGCGCACGATACCGAAAATAAGTTCTGTTTTCATGATGCAGACAATGGATTCCTCAAGAGCCTCCGCTGATGCGATGTGCATTTCCTCGGCAAAGAAAGCCCGGTAGCCGATAAACCCGACGGGTTTTGCCATACGCACGATTTGTTCCCGTCCCGCGATACCTTTTTTGGCGATTTTAGCTTTCCCGGTGATCAGACAAATTAACCCGAAAGGTTTATTCCCTTCTTCGTAAATCAAGTCTCCTTTCCTGTACATTTTGCAAATGCTGGTTTGGCGAATAATGCTTTTGCTACTTTCGTCAAGACTTGCAAAAAGGGAATTGGGACTATCAATGCAAATGTTGCAATATTTTTCGTGTAACTCTTTGTCTTTTATCGTTCTCATAAACTCGTTCTCTTATCTGGTGTTATAGTTTGGCAACAAGTGGCATACGGCGTCCGCTGCCGAACGCTTTTTTACTGACTTTCAGTATAGGTGGGCATTGTGCCCGTTTGTAGTCGTTACGATTGACCAAGGTTATCGTTTTTTCAACGATTTCCGGGGCGAATCCTTTCGCTATGATTTCCTGTTTGGAACTATTTTCTTCGAGATATAGTTTCAAGATAGCGTCGAGTGTGTCGTAATCCGGTAGGGAGTCCTGATCTTTTTGCCCGGGCCGCAGTTCGGCAGAGGGGGCTTTCGTGATGGTATTCTCCGGGATCAATTCCCCGTTTCGGTTCATGTAACGGGATAATTTGTACACGTCGGTTTTGTACACGTCGCCCAGCACGGAAGGTTACCCGGACAAGTCCCCGTACAGGGTTCCATAACCCACGGCTGCCTCACTTTTATTGGAGGTGTTCAAAAGGATATGCCCGAATTTATTGGAAATGGCCATAACGAGAGACCCGCGAATACGGGCTTGTAGGTTTTCTTCGGCCACGTTGAAGGGAGCATCCTTGAAGACAGGGTGTAGTGTGGTGATAAAGTTGTCGTATATTTCTTTTATGGGTAAGGTTTCGTGAGAGATCCCCAAGTTTCTTGCCAGATCAACGGCATCCGTGACAGAGTGGTCGGTGGAGAAACGGGAAGGCATCAGTATGCCCAGCACGTTTTCTTTTCCAAGGGCTTCTGTAGCCAACGCGGCAACGAGGGCCGAATCGATTCCCCCGGAAAGTCCGAGTACGGCTTTCGAGAACCCGTTTTTGTGGAAGAAATCTTTTATTCCGAGGATAAGTGCATCGTGAATAAGAGCAATGGTATCCGGTCCTTTTTCTTTGAGGGCCGGGGCATTAAGCAGTCTTTCCGTGTCGATGACCATGAAATCTTCTTTGAACGCGGCTAATTTGTATATTGAAATCCCTTTACTGTTGACCACGAAGGAGTTTCCGTCAAATATCAGGGAGGCGTTCGCTCCCACGTGATTGAGTGATATGAGCGGGCATTTCTGTTTCCGTGCGATGTATGATAGACTTTCTTTCCGGTAAGCAAAACTTTCCGTGGTGAAAGGTGTCGAACCGACATGTACGATGATCGTGTCGGTCTTCTCGATCATGTTGGATTCGTACTCGTCGAAGATTACCCGGATATTCTGGTTCTTGTAGCGTAGGGGCGTGTTGGATTCTCCCGGGATGAAGTACCGGCTCTCGTCGAAAACGTCGTAGTCGCTCAATATGGTTTTGTTTACCCCGCCTCGCACTTCCCCGTCGTACATGAAAAACATGGCGTTCATCAATATGCCATCTTCCAAATCTAGGTTCGGGCCGCCCACTAATGCCGCTATGTTATGACATTGCTCGGCGATCTTTTCAATGCTGATACGGCATTCGTTCACGAAATATTCTTTCTCGAAAAGGTCTTGCGGGTAAGCCCCACAGATGGCGTGTTCGGGAAAAAGAACGAGTTCCGCTTTCATGGCTTTCGCCTTTTTTATGGCAGCAATAATAAGGTCCTTATTTTTGGAAATATCTCCGATGTGGTAGTTGATTTGAGGTATCGCTATTTTCATAATTCTGCACGTTGTATCCCTTGACGGGATGGATTGTTGGTAAGCGTCCAAATATATCTGATAACTCTTTGGCAGCTTGTTTTGTTTATTGCTGCAAAAGTACGATTTTTGCGCAAAATAATGAATAAAGATTAGGAAGATTGTTTACCATGGATAAAAAAGAATTGCGAAAACAGGTTAAAGTTTTGAAAAGCCAGTATTCTCTGGAACAAAAGGTGGAGATGTCTCGTCCCTTGTGGAAGGAGTTGGAACAGACGGATTTTTTCAAGGAGGCCCGGACCGTGTTGCTCTACTGGTCGATGGACGACGAGGTGTTCACGCATGATTACGTCTGCAAGTGGGCGGGGAAGAAGACTGTCCTGTTGCCTTGCGTGAAGGGAGACGTGTTGGAATTACGGGTGTTCAAGGGCATGGAATCCCTGCAACCGGGGGAGGCTTTCGGCATACTGGAGCCTGTTGGCGAATTGTACACGGATTACGATGCGATTGACTTGATTGTCGTGCCGGGTGTGGCTTTTGATCGCCACGGGAATCGTCTGGGACGAGGTCGCGGGTATTACGATAAGATTTTGAAAGAGACACGTGTTGCCCGGAAAGTGGGGATTTGTTTCGGGTTTCAGTTCGTGGAAGAGGTGCCTGTCGATGAGTTGGACGTGCGGATGGATCTCGTAATTCATGGGATTTAACGGGGTATTTTTGGGGTAAAGTTTGAAAATTGGGTGGTTGTTGGGCGGTTGTTGGGTGACTGTTAGGCGCTGTCGCCCGATTGTCGCCGCCTTATCGCCCGATTATCGCCGCCATTTTAACAAAGTATAAGTAAAAATAACTTTGGCCACGTTCCGGTTGTTCACGGGAACAAGGATACGACTTGCAAACAAACGTGAGGCATCGTGCTTTTACAACCCCGTGAGAAGGGTTGATTTGAGGGAGTTATCGGTAATGGTTTCGAATAGGTACAAAAAGAAAGCTGCCCCGAGAGAGGCAGCTTTGTTCTTTTCTTTTTATGATGATTAAGCTTCTTTCGGAGCTCCAACAGGACATACACCAGCGCAAGCCCCGCATGAGATACATTCATCAGCATTGATTTGATAGTGATCATCACCCATAGAGATTGCTCCTACCGGGCACTCTGATTCACATGCTCCACAAGAAATACAATCATCAGATATTACGTAAGCCATTTCTAAAAAAATTTGTTTGTTAATAATGACGCGAAAATAAGACCTATAATTGAAACAAAAAACTTTTTCGAAATAAAAAGGGTTGTTCCGTGTGAAAACTTGTCATTGAAAATGGCGGATTTTTGATTGTTTGTTGTTGATTTTCAAGGTATTGTTTGGCGTGTTGGCGGGATGAGTGTAAATGCTTATTTATATTGATTGTAAATGATATTAATTCGTGACATTGTTATGGAGTTTGGATTGTTATTTGTATCTTTGTATTTATAAATAAGGACTTAAAAATCATTGAAATGAAAACACCAAAAGTAGAAACGAAAAGTTTTTTCCAAAAATTGTTGGAGGATATGCGTGCTATTCGGGAGTGTATTCAGAAGAATGGTGATTTGAAAAAATTAGCTAAAGAGCGTGATATCAAATTTGCAACTCCCGTATCATATCGTTCAGACAGATGATCTGGCATATAAATTTATAACGCAAAGCGGTGTTGTTTACGCCGCTTATTTTATTGATATTAGTGAAGCTTTCGGGGCCGATCATGTTTATACTTTTTCTTTTGATGCAGTGGGGAAACCTGTGAATGATGGGAGGGTGCGTTACACGATTGTCAAGATTTTGAGTGATTTTTTTCAAGTAAATCAAAATTCGCTTATTGTTGTTTGTGAGACTTGTGATAAGAAGGAGAATGCTCGTTTTCGATTATTTGAAAAGTGGTATTGCCAAACAGGTGAGCATGACATTGAGAAAATTGATGCATTTGTGGATCATGCAGACTATAATTTTCGCTCCTCTCTTTTGCTTTTCAAAGAACATCCTCGTTACCAAGAGATCAAGGGTATATATGACGAGTGGGTAAAAAGTGAGATGGAGAAATGAAGATAATCGCTTTGAAAAAAGTGTTGTGATTCTGATAATTTGTTCGTACATTTGCGCCGCATTGAAAGTACGGGGATAGTTTTAAACGTGTAATGGGAATGCAGACGTGGCTTATAACCCCGGGGCATCAGTCTGGATTTGAGTAGCACAAGCAATGTTATTATTATGCAAGTATTTGATTTAAAGGGAGAAGTAAGAAACGATTTAGGTAAAAAAGCTACCAAAGCTGTAAGATATGCGGAGAAAGTTCCATGCGTTCTTTATGGTGGAGAGGCAAACGTTCATTTCGCGGTTTTGGATAAAGATTTGAAGAAACTTCTTTACACTCCTAATGTATATCTGGTAAATTTGGATCTTGATGGTAAATCTTACGGTGCCGTGATGAGAGATATTCAATTCCACCCGGTGACGGATAAGGTTTTACATATTGATTTCTACCAGACCTCAGAGGATAAGCCAGTTGTAATGGACGTTCCTGTTCGGGTAACGGGACACGCTGCCGGAGTTCAAGCCGGAGGTAAGTTGGCTATCATCACTCGTAAGTTGAAAGTAAAAGCTCTTCCGAAAGATATGCCGGATGAAGTGGTTGTTGATGTTACTTCTTTGGGTGTCGGTAAGGCTATCAAAGTACAGGATATTCACGTGGAAGGCGTAGAGTTAATGAATGCCAAGAGCGTTGTGGTTGCTCAGGTTAAATTGACAAGAGCTGCAAGAGCTGCACAAAGCGCTCAATAGTAGTTTGAAAAAATAGACAGATGAAATATCTTATTGTGGGATTGGGCAACATAGGTCCCGAGTACCAGAATACACGACATAACATCGGATTTAAAGTATTGGACGCCTTTGCTAAGGCGTCCAATGCTGTTTTTGAAGATATGCGTTATGGTGCGGTTGCCACGGTGAAGTTGAAGGGACGTACCCTGATTTTGTTGAAACCGAACACGTACATGAACCTGAGTGGTAAGGCGGTCAGTTACTGGATGCAAAAAGAGAAAATCGAGTTGTCGAACCTTTTCGTGGTGGTGGATGACTTGGCGTTACCTTTCGGGACGATCCGTTTGAGAGGCAAGGGAAGTGACGGGGGGCATAACGGTTTGAAGAGTATTAACCAGTTGCTGGGTACGCAGGATTACGCCCGTTTGCGTTTTGGTATCGGGAACGAGTTCCCCAAGGGAAAACAGGTGGATTACGTGTTGGGAGAGTGGTCTTCGGAGGAAGAGGAACGTTTTCCGGCCATGTTGAAGCATTGCGGGGAGGTGATCGAGAATTTTATTTTTATCGGGGTAGATAAGACGATGAGCCTGTGTAATAATTTGCGATTTTAGATTTACGATTTGTGATTTTGAAGTCGTGACTCCGAATTTTAAAATGAAGATTTCAGGTTCGTGATTTCAGGTTGGCATTTGTTTTGTCATTTGCAGAATAAGTTTTAGCTTTGACAGATTGTAAGTTATAAATGAATAAGCCGTGGAGAAGGTTAGAATAGATAAATGGTTATGGGCGGTTCGAATTTTTAAAACCCGCTCGTTAGCTGCAGAGGAATGTGGTAAAGGTCACGTCTCTATCGGTGATGCGCACGTGAAAGCGTCCCGGGAGGTAAAGGTCGGGGATGTCGTGAAAGTACGGGTCCCGCCGATTGAACGGGAGTACGTGGTGAAACAAATTACCGATAAACGAATGTCTGCCCACTTGGCCGTCGATTTCGTGGAAGAGATCACCCCGCAGGAGAAACTGGATATTCTCCGGGGAACTTTCATGCAATTCGAGAGCCGGGATCGTGGTTCGGGACGTCCCACGAAACGGGATCGGAGGTTGATTGATAAACTCAAAGAACTATAAAATTTTAGATTTAATGATTTTAGATTTTAGATTCCAGCCGCACAAGGCCCACGTTTTTAATCGTAAATCATGAATTGTAAATCATAAATTAGTATGTTGATAGCACGCGAGAAGAGAAAGAGTAATGTGGCCGAATATATCCTGTATATGTGGCAGGTGGAGGATATGTTGAGGGCGATGCAGATGGATATTGAGCTGGTGAACCGGAACGTGGTGAGCCAGTTCGGGGGGGATGACGCGACACGGAAGGAGATCAGCGATTGGTATGACAACTTGATCGAGATGATGAGGAAAGAGGAGGTGACGAAGAGCGGGCATGTGCAGGTGGTGAAGAACATGGTGAACGAGTTGACGGAGTTGCATTTCCATTTACTCCATAACGTGCAGGATATGAAGTACAAGCAGTTGTTCATGATGGCCGCGAATAATTTGCTGGATTATCGCCGGAAGACGAACTTGCCGGAGGAGGTTTCCGATGTCGAGCTGGCACTTCATGCTCTTTATGGTCATTT
>OGEE01001319.1_pt1 | contig 12925 bp, 13 predicted proteins | sample 1570571 | NCBI WGS metagenome assembly OGEE01 (sample SAMEA2582169, study PRJEB24529) | metagenome | biome: Human gut stool | place: China | collected 2011
GGTGGTCTTTTCGTCCAGAATGACCTAGGAATTATAGCTGACCCCGGTGGGCACCGGATACTGGCTCTCGAACAGGTCGATGGTAGTATCGTCCACGCCCACACCAAGGATGGCTTCGCTGATTTTTTTCATGCTCATACCGTTCAGACTCCTTTTGGGTTTATCTTGTGCCGTAAATTGGCAAATATTTCTGAGAACAATTCCTATTGTAGCACATCGTCAGAAATTTCGCAAGGGATAATGCGGGAAGCTTCTGCGCATCAAAGCTCTTCCCCGCTCTCCGGCAGACGTGCTGTTACCGGTCTGCCCGGCTCGGTGTCCAGTTCCAGCAGGGTGGCAGCGGTTTTCTCGTCCAGCGTCTGCACCGCACGCAGCTTGCGGCTGATGGCGCGGCTGCGCACCCCGATGAGGTTGTCCAGTTCTTCGTCCGTCTGGCGCAGGCGCTGCTGCATCTTGGAAAGCCCCTGCCCGAACTTATCGAACTCGGTCTTGACTGCCCCCAGCAGCTGCCACACCTCGCCGGAGCGCTTCTGGATGGCAAGGGTCTTGAAGCCCATTTGCAGGCTGTTGAGCAGCGCCGCCATAGTGCTGGGGCCGGCCACGTTCACCTGATAATCCCGCTGCAAAACTTCCAGCAGTCCGGCGTTCACCACCTCGGCGTACAGCCCCTCAAAGGGCAGAAATAGAATGCCGAAGGCCGTGGTATAGGGCGGCTCCACATATTTTTCCCGGATATCCTTTGCCTCACTGCGCAGCACCAGTTCCAGCGCGTGGCGGGCGTTTTCCACTGCCTGTGCATCGCCGGAAGCCTGTGCGTCCTGCAGGTGTGCGTAGGTATCGCCGGGGAATTTAGAGTCAATGGGCAGCCAGACGCTGTTGCCATCCACGCCGGGCATCCGGATGGCGTACTCCACCCGCTGGGTGCTGCCGGGAATGGTGGCCACATTGGTGTCGTACTGCTCCGGCGCAAGGATCTCTTCCAGAATCGCACCCAGCTGGATCTCGCCCAGAATGCCGCGGGTCTTGACACCGGAGAGCACCTGTTTCAGCCCGCCCACATCGGCGGCAAGGCTCTGCATTTCGCCCAAGCCCTTGTACACCTGCTCCAGCTGGTCGTTGACCGCCTTAAAGCTTTCGGTCACCCGCTTTTGCAGTGCGTCCTGCAATTGCTCGTCCACGGTGTGGCGGATCTCGTCCAGCTTTTGGGCGTTCTGTGCCTGCATAGCGGCAAGGCCGTCTGCCAGCGCTTTGCGCATCTCTTCCAGCTTGCGGGCGTTGGAGGCCTCCAGCCCCTGCAAACGCTGCTCCATGGTCTGCTGCTGGGTGTTCTGCCCTGCCGTCAGGGTGCTGCTCATGCCCTGCACTGCGGTTTGCAGGGTATCGCTGATATGCGCCATCGCGGCCAGATTCTGCTGTGCCTGCTGCGCCTGCTTTTCTTCCAGCACCCGCGCCTGCGCTTCCAGCTGCTGGCGCAGCCACTCCTTCAGGGCTTCGTCGTCCTGCCGGGCTGCAGGCTTGCCGGTGCGGTACAGCAAAAGCGCCTGCAGCAGGCAGATGGCCACCAGCAGAAGCGTATATAATCCTGCCAAAAGCTCCATAGACATTCTCCTTTAACTCAAATATCCGGGTCTTGCGGTAATAGCAGACCCGGATATGCTTATACTTCCTGATGCTTTACGATCTCCTGCTTGGTCTCTACCTGCTGGCCGTACAGACCCACACCGTCTACCTCCATCTCGCCTACCTGATTATCACAGGGGTCGGCGCGGAAGGAGCACATGGGCGGGTCGAAAGGCGCGCAGATGTCGCTGTTGGCCACCATGCGGTCGGTGTCCAGATTGCCGAAGTAGTGCAGGCGCATCTTCTCGTTGCCCGCACGCGCCATGGACGCACCGGCGGAGCAATCGGCGTACATCCAGCCCTTGGGGGCAATATAGAACATTGCCCAGTCGTGGCAGCCGGCTGTCTCCGGCCGTGCCACCATGCCGCTCTTCCACTTTGCCGGGATGCCTGCAATGCGGCAAAGGGTGATAAAGGTAGCGGCCATCACGCCGCAGTCACCCCGGCGGCTGCGGGCACAGTTATCGGTGATGTTCTCGTGTACAAAATACATAGGCTGGAAGTGGTAGTGCACGTTCAGGGTGACAAAATCATAAATGCGCTTTGCCTTCTGCACCGGGTCGGTGATCCCCTCAGTCAGCTGCGCAGCCAGTGCCTTCATATAGGGGGTAAAGGCGATGTGGGGCAGCTGCTCGGCGGTGTCAAAATCCGGCTGCACCGGGTCGGCCTGCATTTCCAGCGGGGCGGCGTAGTGTGCGGTGCTGCGGTAGCTGTACTGTGCCCCAAAGCGGCAGTTCTCGGCAAGGTCTGCCTCCCAGTACGCGGTGCGCTGGGGTGCAGTCTCCGGCGCAATATAAGTGGGCTGGGCGGTAAAGCTGTCCAGCGTGATATTGCGCTGTGCCGGGCAGGCAGCGGGCAGCGGCAGCCATACCTTGAGGTGCACGGTGTTTCTGCCCTTGGCCTTTGCGGCGGCAAGGGCGTGGGCAAAGGTCTCGTCAGTCATGCCGATACTGGTGCGCAGGGTGATGTCTGCACTGGCTGCGCCGGTGCGCACCATCTGGTCGTGCTGGGGCTCAAAACGATCCCAGCTGCGTTCCGGGACGGGCGGGTCCAGCTGACGGGCGGCAAGGTCGGGATGGGTAGCCACCAGCGTTTCGGCGGCGCGGTAGATGTAGCGCTTCTGCCCCTCCACAAAGCGCCAATCCATCTGCCCGGCAGCGTCCAGTGCGGCGAACTCTTCTGCGGTAAAGTCCCGCAGGGTGGCCTGCAGCTTGTTCAGCAGCTGCTCAGCGGTCAGGGTGTAATCCTGCGGCAGACGGCGCAAAATTTCCCGGTGTGCCAGCAGACCCTGCCGCCATGCGTCCACGCCGTGGGGGGTGGGGTTTACCGGCAGCGCGCCCTGCGGGTGCAGGGGCTGGTTCTGGCTGGCAGTCCAGTCCTCGGCCAGACAGGCATCGATGCGCGCAATAGCGGCATCATAGTAGCCCGCCTCCTTCAGGCGGCGGATATCGTCCGGCAGCTCCATGTTCAGGTATGCAAAACAAGTATTCTGATCCATCATGTTCTACTCCTTTTTTATTTATGGTCAGGCAGCGGTCTGCTGCTCCCAGAAAGCTACTGCATCTGTCAGCCAGCCCTCGGCATCGGTGGTATAGCCCACCCCGATGCTATGCGGCGCAGACTCAAACACCTTCATAACATAAGGCACCCTGTGGGCTTCCAGCGCCGCTTGCAGCGCCGGGCCCTGCACCTGATTGATCATCCAGGGCAGCACCTTGTCGTCCTTCCCGTACCAGAAAAATACCGGCGGATAATCGTCCGTGACAAGATCTGCCACACTGGAGCAGTAATAGTGCCACCCATAGTTGCCGGTATCCATAAGCGCCTGATACGCGATCTTTACCTCTGAAAAGTTCACTACCGGATAAGCCAACAGCAGTGCACCGGGTTTTGCAGCGCCGTAATGGCCGTAGCCGCGCTCCTTATTTGCGAACACGCCCACAAGCTGGCCGCCAGAGGAGTAGCCCACCAGCGCATAGCCCTGTGTATGGATGGAAAGCTCCTCGTCAAGGCTTGTCACCAGCTGCACCGCCCTTGCCAGATCCTCCAGCGGGGCGTTATTGCCCAGATCCAAAAAGGTGCGGTAGCGCAACACGAACACGGCATAGCCCCGGTTATGCAGCTCGTAGGCCGTGGAGCCGCCCTCACCCATCTCCGAGGTTACGGTCAAGGCGTTGCCGGGCACTACGATAGCGGTTTTGGCGTTGGGGGTCTCGGCCGGATAATAAAACAGCTGCACACAGCCCAGACTGGAATTGTGTTCGATTTCCTCAGGAGTGTAGACCTGATAGGTGACCTTGACGCCCTTATTATAGTTATCGACGATAAGGTTCAGCGCAGCAATGCCGGATTCCCGGTCGGTGTCGCCAAAATAATCGTGCAAGGTCTTGTTTTTCCAGCGTTCCACCATCAGCGGCGTCATCTCACGGCAATATGTATAATAGCCGATTCCCTGGATCGCCGGGTTTGCGCGCAGCTGAGCCATTGTAGTTTCTGCCGTGACATGGGGTGCACTCTCTGCGCCAAAGGCAGGCAGCGCCGCGCAGAGCATAAGCCAAACCATACACAGCAGTGCCCAGACCGTTTTTCTCATACATCCTCCATGGGAGACGGCGCATCCCCCGCGCCGCATTCTTGTTCCCTTATTGTATCACAAACAGGTGGGATGTCAAAACAATTTCTGTGCAGTCCGCTTCTTGTACCGCGCGGCAAATTCTGCTATACTGAAATTTATCCGGGAGTGGAAAGAGAATGCGGGCAATTTTCGGCCCGCCGAGGATGAAAGTATGGATAAGATCATCATCCGGCCTATGACGCCGGAGGACTGGGGCGCGGTCTCCAGAATTTATGTTGAGGGCATTGCCACGGAATACGCCACCTTCCAGACCGAATGCCCGCCTTATACCGCGTGGGACGCTTCCCACACAAAGGAGTGCCGTCTGGTCATCCTTTCCGGCGGGGTGCTGGCGGGGTGGTGTGCTTTGCACCGGGTAGACCCCCGGTGGTGTTACCGGGGCGTGGCCGAGGTAAGCATCTATGTAGGCGAGCAGTTCCGGGGGCACGGACTGGGTTTTCAGCTGTTGAGCGCCCTGTGCGCCGCTGCCGAAAAAGCCGGGTACTGGACGCTGCAATCCACTGTTTTACAGGATAACGCTGCCAGCCGCGCCCTGCACGCCAAGTGCGGCTTCCGGCTGGTGGGTCGCCGGGAGCGCATTGCACGGGACTGCCACGGCCGCTGGCTGGATACCTATCTGATGGAGCGCCGCGCCGCCGCAGACGAACCGGAGGGGTTCAAAAAGCTGTAACCAGCCCAACCGGACGCAGAATTATTTTTATTTGCAGACCAGGAAAATCCGCAGATTTTCCCGCTCTGCCCTTTCACAGAGTAGAAGCATAAGCAGAAGGAGCCGCTGCACTTGTTGGGTGCAGCGGCTCCTGTTATTTGTGATGATTCAGTTTTACCACTCGTCGTATTCGCCGTTGGCGTTTTTGGCGGCAGCCACACGGCTGTGCTTGAACATACTTTCCACCACAGCGCAGTACTTATCGGCAAGGCAGACGATGATAGCTTCGCGGCAGCTGGGCACATGACGGAAGGTCAGCGGCCACATGTGGCTGGAAATGATGCTCTGTTCCTTTTTGGTGATATGGAACACCTGTTCTGCATTGACGCAGGCGCGGCTCGGGTGGGAGAAGCCGTGCATCTCGAACAGGCGACGGATGCCGTGGAAGGTACCCTTTTTGTGCCAGTCGTACAGGTAAAAATCGTGCAGGAAAGCACCGACAGCCAGCGAAGTCTCGTCTGCCCCCAGATGCAACCGATGGTTCAGCCAGCAGCTGACCAGTACCACGTTCTTGCAGTGCTGATAGGTGGTAACGTCCCCATGCTGGATGAACTCCCGCATCTGCTGCACCTTGGGGTTTTGATCGTATTTTTCCAGAATGGCATAAAGCTGTTCGCGTTCCGTAACAGAAAGCTGCATGAGCAAAATTTCCTTTCAACTCAAAACATGATTCAAGAGCGGAGCTGCACCGGATTGGAATTGCCAAAGTTTTCGGCCTCGGACGGGTTTGTCCGCTTGAGGGACAGATCCACCAGATACTGCTTGCCATCGCCCAGCTCTTCCAGCTGGGCAAGCTTTGCATTGGCAGAAGCCTCGTCCGGGTACCACTGGATCAGGAAGAAGTTTTCCGCTTCCACTCCGTAGTACAGCCAAAAGCCGTCTGCGCGCAGCAGATCGTCCAGATGATCCACCTCTTCGCCGTCCGGCAGGCCAAGACCCTCCTCTGCATAGAGGTTTTCCGGCTCTACCTGAAGCATCTCAATGACCTGAATAGAGCTTTGCAGGTACTCGTCCTGCGAGGTACTCTTATCCGAGCGCTCCCAGCCGGTGAGAAATGCCTGCATGAGCAGATCGCGCACCTTGATGCGCGGCAGTGTGGGATCCATAACCATTTTTGTTTCCTTCTTTCGTGGTTTTATCCCCGTTGGACAGTATACGGCATACGCCTGTGCAAGTCAACGGTTTATTTGTGAATTTTTTGTAGGTACGACCAAAATTTGCAAACGCTTTTCCTGTTTCAGTCGGTTATCTCAGGCATGGAAGGAAAAGGTATCATTCAGCCACTCCACCGCAAGCTTGACCCAGCGGTTGCGGTGGGCGCTGTCGGCGTCCACCTCCGGAGTGGAGATGCTGGTGCCGTGGCAGCCCTTTTCAAACAGGTGTGCTTCGCACGGCACGCCCGCCTTGTGCAGAGCGTTCAGTAACAGCAGGGTGTTTTCCACCGGGACGGTCTCGTCCTCCATGGTATGCCAGACAAACACCGGCGGTGTGGCCGGGGTGATCTTATCCTCCAGCGTAAAGCGCTGGTGGGCGGCAACATCCTGCGTGCCTGTCAGCTGCACAAAGCTGTCCCGGTGGGCATATTCACCGGCGGTGACCACCGGGTAGGCCAGCAGCAGGGCGTTGGGGCGCGGCTGGTTTTCCATGCCGGGGATGTTCCACACTGCACCGGACAGTGCCAGATGCCCGCCCGCCGAAAAGCCGCACACCGAAATCTTATCCGGCAGAATACTCCACTGCGCCGCGTGCTGCCGCACGAGGCCGATGGCCTGTGCCAGCTGCCGCATGGGCAGTGCATCCCGGGCGCTGTCCCCTACTGCGTAGTGCAGTACCGCCGTGTGGTAGCCCGCCGCCGCAAATTGCAGCGCTACGGGGTCGCCCTCCCGGGGGCTGACGTGGTTATAGCCGCCGCCGGGCACCACCAGCACCAGCGGGCGCTGCCGGAAGTGCGGCATGGCCTCCACGCTCTCCCGCAGGTAGAGCGTCAGCGTACCGCCGCCGGTCAGTTCCAGTTGCTCAAGCTGCATTTACGCATCCTCCTTATAAAAGCCATGCCGTCCCTCCGGATGCGCCGCAATAAATTCTGCGCACAGGTCGGCGCAAATGCGGCACAGCTCCGGGCAGGGGCGCTTTTTATAATAGTCTGCGGTGCGTTCCTCTGCCGCCGTGCCCCCGGCAGGGGCAGCTCCTGCCTTTGCCAGCAGCTCCCGGCAGATAATGCTGCCGCCGTTGCGGGTGCGGTACTGCTCTGCCGCCTGCTGTACCAGCGCGTACATCCGGGATTTATCCTTGGGGTCGGTGGGGTCGGCATAGACCATGCTCAGCACGGTCACCACGCCGCAGAACGCCCCGCACACCTCCCGCATTCGGCCAATGCCTGCGCCAAACCCTGCGGAAAGGCGCAGAGCCATCTCCTCGGTCAGGCCAAGCTGCGGTGCAAACGCCGCCACCACGCTCTGGCTGCAATTATAACCCTTTAAAAACCATGCGTAAGCGGCATCGCCCTGTTTTGACATTTTCTCACATCCTTCCGGCATACTCGTTCCATTATAGCACAGTCCGCGCAAAAGTGGGAAAGACTTTGCAAGAAATTTTATTTTCCATATAAGAAACGAATCCGGAGCGCCGCTTCGTGCACAGGAGAACAAATTTTAACTTTTTTAACTTTTTATGAAAAGCCTTGATTTTCCCTTCAAATCGTTGTATATTAGCACTCGGAAGTTATGAGTGCTAAGTATTCTGGCAGTTTGCCGGGTACGGCGCACTAAATATGTGATAAAAGAGGTTTTGTATTATGGCCAAGAAAGAATTTCAGGCAGAGAGCAAAAAACTGATGGACATGATGATCAACTCCATCTATACCAATAAAGAAATCTTCCTGCGGGAACTGATCTCCAATGCTTCGGACGCCATTGATAAGCTGTACTATAAGAGCCTGACCGACACCTCCGTGGGCATGGACAAGGGCGATTTCCGCATCCTCATCACCCGCGATAAGGAAAACCGCATCCTGACCGTGGAGGATAACGGCATTGGTATGACCAAGGAAGAGCTGGAGCAGAATCTGGGCACCATTGCACACTCCGGTTCTCTGGATTTCAAGAAGGACAACAAGGACGAGAACATTGATATCATCGGTCAGTTCGGTGTGGGCTTCTACTCTGCCTTTATGGTGGCCGATAAGCTGACCGTTATCTCCAAGGCCTACGGCTCGGACGAGGCATGGCAGTGGGAGTCCTCCGGTGTGGACGGCTACGAGATGACCCCCGCCCAGAAGGACACCGTTGGCACCCAGATCATTCTGCACATCAAGCCGGATACCGACACTGAGAAATACGACAACTTCCTGGACGAATACGGCATCGTGGCTATCGTGAAGAAGTACAGCGACTATGTGCGCTACCCCATCCAGATGGAGCGCGAAAAGAGCCGTCAGAAGCCGGAGCCGGATCCCAAGCCCGAGGACTACAAGCCCGAGTGGGAGACCTACACCGAGCTGGAGACCCTGAACAGCATGATTCCCATCTGGAAGAAGCAGAAGAGCGAAGTGACCGATGAGGAGTACAACAGCTTCTACAAGGATAAGTTCGGTGATTACGCCGACCCCGCCCGGGTCATCGTGAGCCGCACCGAAGGCACTGCCAACTACAATGCCCTGCTGTTCGTGCCCAGCCACCGTCCCTACGATTTCTACACCAAAGACTACGAGAAGGGTCTGGCACTGTACGCCTCCGGTGTGCTGATTATGGAAAAGTGTGCCGACCTGCTGCCGGATTACTTCAGCTTTGTAAAGGGCATTGTGGACAGTCAGGATCTGAGCCTGAATATCAGCCGTGAGATGCTGCAGAAGGACAGCCAGCTGAAGCTGATCCATAACGCACTGGAAAAGAAGATCAAGAACGAGCTGCACGCCATGCTGAACAACGACCGTGCGAAGTACGAGGAGTTCTGGAAGGAGTTCGGCCGTCAGATCAAGTTCGGTGCTTACTCCGACTACGGCATGCACGCCGAGCTGCTGCGCGACCTGCTGCTGTTCTGGTCTGCCAAGGAGCACATCTACTTTGCCGCAGGCGACTCTACCGACCGTCTGGCAAAGCTACCCTCCGCAGAGCTGGTGCTGGACAAGGGCTTTGACGTACTGCTGCTGACCGAGGATGTGGATGAGTTCTGCCTGCAGATCCTGCGCAGCTACCCCCGCAAGGATGCCGAGGGCAAGGACGGCACTGTGGAGTTCAAGAACGTGAACAGCGGTGATCTGGGTCTGGAGTCCGAGGAGGAGAAGAAAGCCGCCGAGGATGCCACTGCCGAGAACAAGGCTCTGTTTGACGCCATGAAGGACGCTCTGAACGGCAAGGTGAAGGAGGTCAAGGTCTCCACTCGCCTGAAGGATCACCCTGTCTGCCTGAGCTCTGACGGCCCGCTGTCCATTGAGATGGAGAAGGTGCTGTCCAAGCAGCCCGGCAGCGAGGGCGTGAAGAGCGACAAGGTGCTGGAGCTGAACGTGAATCACCCCGTGTTTGCTGCCCTGAAAGCCGCACAGGAGGCCGGCGACACCGAGAAGCTGAACAAGTACAGCGCCCTGCTGTACGCACAGGCACAGCTGATCGAGGGTCTGCCCGTGGATGACCCCGCCGCTTATGCCGAGGCCGTTTGCAGCCTGATGAAGTAAACTTTTATGGAGAGGCCGCTGTGTTTTGCGCAGCGGCTTCTTTTGTTGCTGATGATTTTTAATTTTGCGCTTGTCGCGGTCTGTGGATCGCTCCAAGTGCATTTTCACGAGAACAGAAATACCCCCTTAACAAAAAGGCCGCGCTCCGCTATAATAGAGTGGAACACGGTCTTATTTTTATCTTTCTGTGAAAGGAATTCTGTTTCATGGAGCCGAGAAAACATTATTTTGCAAAGATCCCCACCATCGCCATCTTTATCGTGATGGCGATGTCCGGGCCGTTGGGAGTGCTGCTGTTCATCCTGAAGGGTATCGACCAGAAGATGCAGAAGGAAGAGCAGGAAGCCGCCCGAGGCGACTACCGCGCCGACCTTGGGCCGGAGCCCGACCGGAAGAGTGAGCCTGTTTACGGACACGATGTGCCTACCGAGGCGCAGAAAAGCGCCAAGCAATGGCACAAGAATATTGCCACCCTCTGCACCATCATGGGTGCGGTCTTTCTGCTTGCCGGCGTGACGAATGCGGTGGACGTCCTGGAGATCTGGCGGTTTTACCCGGGCTTCAGCGGCCTGTTCTCGAATATCGCCATGGTCATTGGCGGCGGCGGTGCACTGCTGACCGGCCTGCGCATGAACAGCACCCGCAAGCTGGAGCGGCTGCTGGATAAGGTGGTGGTCGAGCGGAATAACATTCCTCTGCCTGAGCTGTTTGCTACCGCCGGGGTGGATGCTGCCCGGGGACGTGCTGCCGTGAAAAGCGCCATCGAGCACGGATACTTCGGCGCGGATGCCTATATTGACAACCGCACCGACACGCTGGTGGTGCGGGGTGCGGCACCACAGCCGAAAAAGCCTGCGCAAGCCCCGACACCTAAAGCTCAGCCCGCCGCAGCGGACGAGTACGCCGCCCTGCTGCGCCAGCTGCGAGAGGTAAACGATGCCATCCCTGACCCGGTGATGAGCCAGAAGATCTCCCGCCTGGAAGAAGTCAGCGGGCGCATCTTTGCGCTGGCGCAGAAGGACCCGGACAAAAAAGCGCAGCTGCAAAAGTTTATGAACTACTATCTGCCCACTGCGCTCAAGCTGCTGAACACCTACGCCAGCCTTTCCGGACAGGCGGTGGAGGGCACGAACATCACCGAGGCCAAGCACAGCATCGAGCGCAGCATGGACCTGCTGGTGACCGCCTTTGAAAACCAGTTGGACAAGCTATTCCAAGCCGATGCGCTGGACGTGAACGCCGACATTGCCGCACTGGAAGGAATGCTGAACCTTGACGGTCTGACTGGCAGCGAATTTACCCGCTGAACTACACCCCCGCACCCGATGGCTGCATCGACGCGGGGGTATTTTTTGTGCAAAGTGCAATTTTCCATCCCGTCTTTTTTGGGCGCTGCGCTCAAAATTCCGGGATTTGTGTGCATTTATGCCAAGCATTTTAATTTGCCCGAAAAACTTTTATTTTATTTGTTCGACAGCAGCCGATTGGGCTGCATAGGCACTTTTTGCAACTTTTCATCGAGATGCAACAATAATACATGGTTTTTTGCGCTGCGTTTGACTATTATAGAAGCAGCTACGGCAGCTGTGAACGGCTGCATCGACTTTTCCGATCATAATAGTAGGAGGAAATTTCCATGATGAAGTCCATTTCCACCTGGAAGCAGGAGCTGACCGAGGGCGCACACGCTGCGCGTCTGGCTGCGCTGTACTGCTGCACCCCCGACAAGACCCCTGCACAGGCAGCCCGTTATACGGCTGTTCTGGACGGGCTGGAGACCACCTTTGGCGCACACACCGAGGCCGGTCTGTATAGTGCCCCCGGCCGCACCGAGATCGGCGGCAACCACACCGACCACCAGCATGGCCGTGTGCTGGCAGGCAGCGTAAACATTGATATGATCGCTGCTGCCGCCCCCAACAGCCTGAACCAGCTGCGCGTGCAGAGCGAGGGCTACGACCTGTGCGTCATCGACCTCGATGACCTGACCGCCCGCAAGGAGGAGGAGAACACCACCGCTTCCCTGCTGCGCGGCGAGTGCGAAGCCTTCCGTCAGCGCGGCGCAAAGCTGTCCGGTCTGGACGTGTACATTTCCTCTAACGTGCCCAAGGGCAGCGGCGTTTCTTCCTCTGCCGCCTTTGAGGTGCTGGTCGGTGTGATTCTGAACGACTGCTTCATGGCCGAAAAGGTCTCCCCTATTGCCATTGCACAGATCGGCCAGTGGGCAGAGAACGTCTACTTTGGCAAGCCCTGTGGCCTGATGGATCAGATGGCCTCCAGCGTGGGCAACATTATCACCATCGACTTTGCCGATAAGGCAAACCCCGACGTGGAGCCGGTGCAGGTGGACTTTTCCAAGGCCGGTCTGGCGCTGTGCATTCTGGACTCCGGTGCAGACCATGCCGACCTGACCGACGAGTACGCCGCCATCCCCAACGAGTGCCGCGCTGTGGCCGCTGTGTGCGGCGGCGAGGTGCTGCGGGACGTGCCCTTTGAGACCTTCCTTGCAAATATTCCGGCCTGCCGCAAGCAGTGCGGCGACCGCGCTGTGCTGCGCGCCTTCCACTTCTACGCCGATAACGACCGTGTGCCCCAGCAGGTGGCTGCCCTGCGCGAGGGCGATTTTGATGCCTTTTTGCAGATGGTGACTGCCTCCGGCGACAGCAGCTGGGAGTATTTGCAGAACGTCATCCCTGCCGGTTACAAGGAGCATCAGGAGGTGGCTGTGACCATCGCTGCTGCCAAGCATTATCTGGGCGGCAAGGGCGCTGTGCGCGTGCACGGCGGCGGTTTTGCCGGTACGGTGCAGGCCTTTGTGCCGGTGGAGATGCTGGCAGACTTTAAGACCAACATGGAAAAAATCCTCGGCGCTGGCCGCTGCCATGTGCTGAGCATTCGTCCCGAGGGAGGTGCTGTGCTGTGATCTCCACTACCATCCAGCAGCTCGTGAACTACGGGCTGGACACCGGGCTGATCTTGCCCGATGACGAGATCTATATCCGCAACCAACTGCTGATGACCATGCAGCTGGACGACTTTACCGCCCCGGAGGGCGAGGTGTGCTATACCGATCTGGAAAGCATTCTCAAAGCTCTGGTGGACGATGCCGTTGCCCGCGGCGTGTGCGAGGATAATTCCACCGCACGCGATCTGTTCGACACTAAGCTGATGGGCGTGCTGACCCCGCGCCCCAGCATTGTGCGCGCAAACTTTGAGGAGCGGTACGAAAACGAGGGCCCGCAGGCCGCCACCGACTGGTTCTACAAGTTCAGTCAGGACACCGACTACATCC
>OGEE01001326.1_pt1 | contig 12877 bp, 11 predicted proteins | sample 1570571 | NCBI WGS metagenome assembly OGEE01 (sample SAMEA2582169, study PRJEB24529) | metagenome | biome: Human gut stool | place: China | collected 2011
ACTTGCTGCGGGAGCAAAGCCGCCCAGAGAGCCGATGAGCAGCACCCGCCCAGCCGCCGGAGCGCGGACCCCGATGAGTCTTGCCGCCGGGCAGAAGGGCAGCCCCAGCACATCCGCCGCCGGGCATTGGATGAGCAGCGTGGACACGATGAGGAATGGGAACAGCGAAAGCAGCAGCGAGCCGCCGCAGAGCGCCAGACCCTCCCGCAGGGCCTGTGCGCAGGCATCCGGCGCGGCAAACGGCAGCAGACCCGCGGTCAGCGCCATCAAAAAATACCCCGTGCTCCGGATTTTCTCTTTCTGAATCATACGCGCACCCTCCATTTCCATATATATGTGGTAATTGGCAGCGGTTTGCATGGCGGGAGGGAGCAGCGTGGGAAGGAAACGAAAGCAAACACATTCCCTGCGCGGCTGGTTCCGGCGGATGTTCCGTCAGCCGCCCGGGGACTTCTACGGACGGGCTTCGGTCTACCTGAGCGGCAGAAGGATGGAGATCGAGCAGTTCCGGCGCATCCGCTCCTACGAAGAAGGCAGGCTCTGTCTCGAGCTGGGGTGCGGCACTCTGACGGTCTACGGCGACGATTTGAAGATAGAGACACTCTCCGCCCGGAGGCTCACCCTGCAGGGGCAGATTCTGCGGACCGATTTTTCAAAGGAATAGGAGCTTTCTACCATGGAATGGACTCAGCTCTGGGCAGGCGTCATCTTTGCGGCGCAGAACGGCGATGCCGAAGGTCTGCTGACTGCTGCGGCCGCAGGCGGGCTGCACCTCTCCGACATCGTTCCCCGGCCCGGCGGGTTCTCGGCCCGGTGCGCCGCATGGCATTATCGGAAACTGGCCGCTCTGGCTCGCAGACGGCGGGTGCGGCTGCGCATCCAAAAACGGCGGGGTCTTTTCTTTTGCATCCGTCCCCTTCTCCGGCGGCGGGGGCTCTGGGCCGGATGCCTTGTCTTTCTCCCGCTGCTGCTCTGGCTGCAGGGCTTTGTCTGGTTCGTCGAACCGGTGGGCCTGACGCCCGGCCAGCAGGCGCGGGCCGCCGTCGTCCTGTGGGAGGCAGGGCTTTTCCCGGGAAATACCGTCACACAGGAAAAGCTCGCCGCCGGAGAATACGCCCTGCTCCAGAGCGGTGAGTTTTCCTGGGCCAGCCTCAACTTTATGAAGGGAAAGCTGGTGGCGGAAGCGGCTGCGGCGAAACCGGTGCCGGACATCGCGGCCGGGACGCTCCACGGCCTCCGGGCCAGGGTGTCCGGCACAGTCGTTCGCACCAACCTCGTCAGCGGAACGATGCTCGTCGTCCCCGGTCAGGCCGTAGAAGCCGGTCAGGGCCTCATCGGGACAGCCCGCGCCGAACGGGACGGAACGCTCATCTTTCAGCCTGCGGCGGGCAGCGTCCGGGCGCAGTTCGAGTGGGAAAACGAGCAGGATATTGCCCTGATGCTGCCCATCGAGCAGCTCACAGGGCAGCAGACCGTGCATCGGACGCTGTTCTGGGACGGTCATGCTGTCACTCTGCCCTCCCTGCATCCTGCTCCAGGCGAGGCAGAGGCCGCAGCCGTCGTCCGACACTACCAGCCAGAAGTCTTCGGGCTCCCAGTCCCTGTTTTTATCGAAGAAACGACATATTATTATAAAGTTTCCACCGATTTGGAGCGGACCGAAGAGCAGGCTCTGGCCCTTGCAAGGCTGCAAAGTAAACAAGCTTTACATCAAAATTGGCCTGATTTTGAGCTTCTGGCCCGCAAAGAGGACGTCTCTGTCGAAGAAAACACCCTCCACTACCGGGTCGTCTACACCATCACCGCCGACATCTGCAAATGAAAACGCCGCACAGCCCTGAGCACCTCTGCTCCGGCCATGCGGCGATTTATGATGATGGATTTTTGTTACTTCTCTTCCGGGGTCGTCTCGGCCAGAAGCTCGTTCAGGTCGAACTCATACTTCGTGTGGCAGAAGTGGCAGACCACCTCACACTTCGGGTCCTCGTCCCGGAGCTTTACCAGCTCTTTGCGGCCAAGGCTGAGGAGCATATCCTTCGTGCGCTCCTTGCTGCAGTCGCACTGATACTTCACCTCGCGGGTATCGAGGACCTGCGGGTCGAAGCCTGCCATTGCCAGCTCCATCATATCCTGCGGGGTCTTCCCTGCCCGGAGCAGCTCGGTGACGGAAGGCATGGCGGCGATGTTCTGCTCCAGACGGGTGATCTCGGCATCGGTCGCGCCCGGCAGGAGCTGCAGCAGATAGCCGCCGGCGCAGGCGATGGACAGGTCCTTGTCCACCAGAACGCCCAGCGCACAGACGGTGGGGATCTGCTCGCTGTAGGCGTAGTAGCTGGTGATGTCCTCGGCGATCTCACCGGACACCAGCGGCACCTGACCCACCGTCGGCTCCTTCTGGAGCTTGTTGTCCCGGATGACGGTCAGAACGCCGTCTTTGCCGACTGCGCCGCCCACGTCCAGATGGCCGTTCTCCTTTGCGGGAAGCTCGACCAGCGGGTGGTCGATGCAGCCCTTGACGCTGCCGTGTGCGTCGGTGCAGGCGATGACGACGCCAGCCGGGCCGCCGCCGGACACGCGCAGGGTGATGGAGTCGCCATCATCCTTGAGCATCGCGCCCATCAGGGAGACACCGGTGAGCAGACGGCCAAGGGCTGCGCTGCAGGTGGCGCTGGTGGTATGCAGCTTTTCTGCCGTGCGGACGATCTCGGTGGAGTCCACGCCGCAGAACACGACACCGCCGTTTTCAGAAATGCCGCGGATAAGATTCGACATATTATTGTTCCTCCAGTTGGGTATACTGTTTGACTGCGCAGAAGAAATAGCGCTCGCTCTCGTCGGTCAGAGGGCCAAAGCTCTCGCCGTCGCAGACACTTTCCAGCGCAAAACCGTGCTTTTCCAGAGCGGCGCGGATGGTGTCGAGGTCGTAGGTGTACTCGTAGAACTGCTCGTGGAAGTGCTCTCCCGTCTCGCGGTAGTCGATGTCCACGCTGATCTCCACCCGGCGGTCGGCGGCGCTGTAATGGTTGCGCCAGACGCAGGAGGCGTCCTCTTCTTCAAACGTAAAGACGTTTTCGCCCAGCACGTTCTGGTGCTTATAGGGCGTGTTCATATCGAACAGGAGCACGCCGCCCTTTTCCATAAAGAAGCCGGCGTTGGCGATGGCTTTGTCCAGGTCCGGGATGTGGTTGAAGGTGTCGAAGGTGGACACCGCACCCCGGATGGTGCCGTAGAGGTCGAGCTTGAGCAGGTCCTGCCGCAAAAGAAGCAGGCCGCCGGAAAGGCCAAGCTGCTCGGCCTTGTCCCGGACGACGCAGAGCATCTCCTCCGACTGGTCGATGCCGATCATATCGTAGCCCGCCTGCGTGAGCATCAGGGTCAGCTCTCCTGTCCCGCAGCCCAGGTCTGCGAGGATGCCGTCATGGATACCGTGGGCTTCCAGCTCTTTTTTGATGTGGGCATACAGGGCCTCGTAGTCGGCCTCGCCGTTGAACTCATCGTAAAAATAAGCAAATTCGTTGTAAGCCATTGCGTTACTCCGCGTCCTCTGCGTTTGCCTCGTACTCGGCGGCGACGGCTGCGTTCAGCACAGCCTGCAGCTCCGTGATGCCGTAGCCGCTCTCGCCGCTGGTCAGCACCACTTTCTGGCAGCCGTAGGGCAGGCAGAGCTTTTCGAACTCCTCCTGCGTCTGGGCCAGCTGGCTCTTCTTGAGCTTGTCGGCCTTGGTCAAGGCCACGACGAAGGGAATGTTGTGGTAGTGGAGATAATGCAGCATCTGGATGTCATCGGCGCTGGGGGCGTGACGGCAGTCGATGAGCTGGACCAGCAGAGTGTGGTGGCGCTGAGCCTCGAAGTAGCTGTTGATGAGGTCGTCCCAGCGCTCACGGTCGGCGTTGCTCACCTTGGCATAGCCGTAGCCGGGCAGGTCCACGAAGTAGCAGTCATCCACCGCGTAGAAGTTGATGGTAGCCGTCTTGCCCGGCGTGCTGGACACGCGGGCGAGATTCTTGCGGTTGCAGAGCTTATTGATGAGGCTGGATTTGCCCACGTTGGAGCGGCCGGAGAAGCTCAGCTCCGGGCGGTCGCTCTCGGGCAGCTGGCTGGAAATGCCATAGCTTGCAATGAAATCCGCTTTGTTATAGTTCATGGAGCTTTCCTTTCTTTGATAAATGCCATCTATCCCAACTCCTTCAGTCATCGCTTACGCGATGCCAGCTCCCTCAGTGAGGGAGCCTCTAGCGAAGAGGAAAAGCTTTCCGGTATGCCAAAGCCTCCCTCCTTGAGGGAGGGGGACCGCGTCAGCGGTGGAAGGAGTTCTTTTCCCTCAGCAGACCGCGCCCGGCTGCGGCTTTTCAGCCGTCTGCGGCAGGGCTGCAGCCTCAGCGGGCTTTACCTTCCTGGTGCGGGAGTGGCCCGCAGACACCGTCTTGGGCTTGAGGAGGGCTGCGGCGAGGACCTGCGACAGGTTGGACATGGGCAGGAACTCGATGTTCTTCTTGACCTCGTCGTCCACCTCGTACAGATCGGACAGGTTGTCCTTCGGGATGAGGACGGTCTTCATCCCCTCGCGGTAAGCGGCCATGCTCTTCTCGCGGAGGCCGCCGATGGGCAGCACATTGCCGTGGAGGGTGATCTCGCCGGTCATGGCCACATCGCCCCGCACCGGGATGCCGGACAGGCAGGAGATGAGGGCCGTGGTCAGGGTGACGCCGGCAGAGGGGCCGTCTTTGGGGACTGCGCCCTCCGGGGCGTGGATGTGCAAATCGCACTTCTTGAGGCGCTCGGAGTCGATGCCGTACTCTGCGGCATGGACGCGGGCATAGGTGATGGCCAGCTGGGCGCTCTCCTTCATCACGTCGCCCAGAGAACCGGTGACGGTGATCTTGCCGCTGCCGTTGTCGATGACCTGCACTTCGATAGGCAGGGTCTCGCCGCCGATGCTGGTCCATGCCAGACCGTTGGCGATGCCGATGGCGTTGGTGCGGTTGAGGAACTCGGGCTTGACCATGCGGGGTCCCAGCAGCTTTTCGAGGCTGGTGCCGGTGACGGAGACATTCTCCGCCTCGCCGGAAGCAATTTTCCGGGCGCACTTGCGCAGGACGCTGGTGATGGTGCGCTCCAGATTACGGACGCCGGCCTCACGGGTGTAGCCGTCGATGATGCCGTAGAGGGCGCTCTGGGAGAAGGTGACTTTGCCGGTCAGGCCGCAGGAGCCCAGCTGTTTGGGGACCAGATGCTTCCGGGCGATGTTGTACTTTTCCACCCGGGTGTAGCTGGGCAGCTCGATGACGTCCATGCGGTCCCGCAGCGGGCCGGGGATGCTGCCCAAGTCGTTCGCGGTGGTGATAAAGAGCACATGACTCAGATCAAACGGGATATCGATGAAATGATCGTTGAAGGTGCTGTTCTGCTCCGGGTCCAGCGCTTCCAGCAAAGCCGCCGCCGGATCACCCCGGAAGTCCCCTGCCAGCTTGTCGATCTCGTCCAGCAGCATCAGGGGGTTGGAGGACTTGGCGGTGATCATAGCGCTGATGATCTTGCCGGGCATGGCACCGATGTAGGTGCGGCGATGGCCGCGGATCTCGGCTTCGTCCCGCACGCCGCCCAGACTGATGCGCACATACTTGCGACCAAGGCTTTCCGCGATGGAACGCGCAATACTGGTCTTACCAACGCCCGGAGGGCCTACCAGACAGATGATCTGTGCCTTCACGTCCGGTGCCAGCTTGCGCACGGCAAGCATTTCCAGAATGCGGTCCTTGACCTTTTTCAGGCCGTAGTGATCCCGGTCTAAGATCTGCTGGGCGCGGTGGATATCCAGATCATCCACGGTCATGGTGTTCCACGGCAGATCCAGACAGGTATCCAGATAGGTACGGATGACCGTAGCTTCCTGATTGCTGCTCTGCATCCGGGACAGGCGGTCTACCTCCTTGAGCAGCTTTTTCTCGCTGTCCTCGGCAAGATGCAGCTCCCGGATCTTGCGGCGATAATCATCGGCCTCGGCGTGGGTATCGTCCCCCTCGCCCAGCTCGTCGTTGATGATGTGCAGCTGCTCGTGCAGGTAGTAATCGCGCTGGTTCTTGTCCATGGACTCGTTGACCTTTTCCGCGATCTCCTTTTCGATCTTCATCACCTGGCATTCACGGCGCAGCATCTCCACAAGGCGCTGCAAACGGCCGTTGAGGGTGTTCTCGTTCATCACGGCCTGCTTGTCCTCGTAGCGGAACAAGAGGTTTGCCGGCATATACTCGGTGAGGAACATGGGGTCATCACTGGAAACGATGGTGAACACCACGTCCTTGGCAAGGCGCGGGTTCATGCCCAGATACTCGTCAAAGCCGGTCTTGAGGGCGCGGAGCAGCGCCTCGGTCTCCACAGCTTCTTCAGGCTTTGCGGCGCGCACCGGAGCGGAGCGCACGGCAGACAGCAGAAAATCGCCGGTGGTATCCAGCTCGGTCAGCTTGGCGCGGTACTTGCCCTCCACCAGCACCTTGACCAGTTCGTCCGACACGTGCAGCACCTGCTTGACCTCGGCCACTACGCCGTAGGTGTACAGGTCCTGCTGGGTGGGCTCGCTGGTCTCCATCTCCTTTTGGGCAACCAGAAATACGTTGGAGTTGTTGGCCATGGCCCACTCCACAGCGGCAATGCTCTTTTCCCGCCCGACTTCAAAATGAACAAGGTTGTTGGGGAACACCACCAGCCCGCGCAGTGCGATGGTGGGCAGATGGAGCTCCTTTCGCTCGACCTTGATGGTAACTTTTTCAGACATATACAAACACCTCCCGACTGCCGCTCGAATCCCTGTGCTGCGGCAGCTCTATCCTTTGGGGTCTTTTTGATAAAAATACAGTTGTTTCCTTATTATACAGATTTCCGGCCAAAATGCAACTGCCCTGCCGGAATGGTCGGTCATTCGGGGCGGTTTTCGTGGGTGTTGAAGCCCATTTTGCCCAGCGCGGGCAGCAGCGCCCGCAGCGTGACCGAGGTGAGCGCACCCATGACAAGCCCCAGCACCAGCATGACCGGCGCATAATACAGCGACAAGGACGAGGAGATGATGACCCCCGCGCCCAGCAGCTGCCCCACGTTATGCGCCAGTGCGCCGCAGACCGACAGGATGAACCAAGTAGGGTGCACCGGCAAAAGATAATACAGCACCCACATCACCGCAAGGGACAAAAGCCCGCCGCACAGCGAGAGGAAGCCCGCCGTGAAACCGGACACCAGAAAGACGAACAGCGCCTTGAGCACATCCAGCACCAGTGCCTGCCGGGGTCCCATGAAGAACAAGGCGTACATGACCACGATGTTGGCAAGCCCCAGCTTCATGCCCGGCAAAAGCCCCGGGATGACCAGCGTACCCTCGATGAAGGAAAGCGCCATGGCCAGCGCAAACAGCAGACCGGACAGGGCGATATGCCGTGTTTTTTGATAGTTGCGGTGATTTTTAGGCATAGAGGATACGCTCCTTTATTCTTCGGGCTGCTGCGTCTGCTCGTAGGCTTCCTGCTCTTCCATGGCGGCTTCCCATGCGGCAAAAAGCTCCTCCTGATGGAAGCGCAGGTCGCTCAGCTCATCGCTTTTCTGGCGCAACAGGTCGGGGTCGTTGTACACCTCCGGGGAGTTGATCTCGTTGTCCAGCTCTACCTCGCGTGCACCGCAGGCCTCCATCTCGTCCTCGCAGGCCTTGATCTTGGCGCGCAGCTCGGCGCGACGGCGGCGCTGTTCCTTGCCGTAGCCGGTCTTGGCGGGCTCGGCAGCCTTCTGGGCAGCCTGCACCGGGGCGGTACGACCCATCAGGGCATCGTAGCTGGGGTAGAGCACAGCCTTGCCGTCCTCTAGATAGAGGATGGGACAGGCCAGACTGTTCATCAGGTGACGGTCGTGGGTGACCAGCAGCAGGGTGCCGGTGTACGCCATCAGTGCCTCAGTCAGGTTTTCACGGGTATAGATGTCCAAGTGGTTGGTAGGCTCGTCCAAAAACAGCAGGTTCGGCCGTTCCAGCACGATCTCTGCAAAACGCAGGCGCGCCAGCTCGCCGCCGGACAATGCTTCGCAGGGCTTGAACACCGTATCGCCCCGGAAGCCCAGCTTTGCAAGGTGGCTGCGCACTTCCAGCTCGGTCATGCGGGGGTACTTGTTCCAGATGACATCAATGACCCTGCCCTGCCCCAGACGGTTCTGCTGCTGGGCAAAAATGCTGGGACGTGCCCCGGTGCCCAGCCGCACCATGCCGCCGGAGGGGCGGCGCTTGCCATCCAGCACCTGCATCAGGGTGGATTTGCCCGCACCGTTGGGGCCGGCAATGATAAGCCGCTGCCCGCGGCAGACCGTATAGGTAAAGGGTTCCAGCAGGGTGCGCTCCCCGATCTTGATGCTGAGGTTTTTCAGCATCACCAGCTCATTCCACGGCTCTACGTCATATTCAAAGCGAAACTTCAGCTGGTTCGTCTCGTCCTTGGGTGCCTCGGTGATCTCCAGCTTTTCCAGCTGCCTGCGGCGGCTCTGCGCCATTTTGGTGGTGGAGGCGCGCACAAGGTTGCGGTCCACATAGTCCTGCAGCTTTTCAGCCAGTGCCACGTCGGCATCGTGCTGCTTCTGGCGCAGGGCATCGGCGGCTTCCTTCTGGGGCAGATAGGCCGAGAAGTTGCCCTTGTAGGTGGTCATGGTCTGGAAGGACACCTCCCAGATCTTTGTACAGACATTATCGAGGAAATAGCGGTCGTGGCTGACCACCAGCACCGCACCGGAATAGCTTTTGAGGTAGTTTTCCAGCCATTCCATGGTGGCAAAGTCCAAGTGGTTGGTGGGCTCGTCCAGAATGAGGACATCCGGTTTTTCCAGCAGCAGCTTCGCCAGGCGCAGCCGCGTCAGCTCGCCGCCGGAGAGCACCGCAATGTTCTTTTGCCATGTATCCTGCGCAAAGCCCATGCCGGACAGCACTTTTTTGATGTTCACGTCCATGTTGTAGCCGTCGGCGGCATCCACGATATTTTGCAGGGCATCGTGCTGTGCCAGCAGGTCGGCGTTATCGGGCTGGGCAGCCATGCGGCGTTCCAAGATCTGCATCTGCGCCATGGCATCCAGCACCGGGGCAAAAGTGGCTCGCATTTCGCCGTAGATATCCAGCGTGGCGTCCAGCTTTGCGTTCTGCTCCAGATAGCCCAGTGTTACCCCGTGGGTCACGCTGAACTCGCCCTCGTAGTCCTGATATTCGCCGGTAAGGATCTTGAGCAGAGTGGTCTTGCCTGCACCGTTTTGTCCCACAATGCCGATGCGATCTTCCCGCTCGACACTGGCGGTCACATCGTGCAGCACCACCTTTTCGCCAAAGGTCTTACCCAGTTTTTCCAAATGTATCAGCATAATTTGTTCCGTTATCCGTTCTTTTCAGTTACACCATAGGTTTCAGCACTGGTGGCGGCGGTTCTTCAGGCCAACGTTGGCCAGTTCCTCCTGCTCCATCACCAGCGGATACAGTTCCTCCAGACTGGCGATCTCGTAGGTGGGGATCACCTTGCCGGGGTTCTCGGCGTGGCTGGGGTTATACCAGCAGGTGTCAAGGCCCGCATTCACGCCGCCCTGAATGTCGCTGCTCAGGCCGTCGCCCACCACCAGCACATGCTCGCGGTTCTCCACGCCAAGGGCGCGCAGGGCCGCATCAAAGATCTTCCGGTTGGGCTTTTCGCAGCCCATTTTCTCAGAGATGAACACGTCCTCCATAAAGTTCATCACGCCGCTTTCTGCCAGACGGCGGGTCTGTACTTTCTGGGCGCCGTTGCTGACGATGGCCAGCGTTGCCACCTCGGAAAGCTCGCGCAGCACGTCCAGCACCTCCGGGCTCATCAGATCCGGGTGGGTGGACAGCTGCTCCAGATAAAAGCGGTTCATCTCCACGCCGTCACCGGCGGCATCGATGGTCTTTAAGAAGCGGCTGAACCGCTCGCCGAACAGCTTTTCGCGGCGGATCTGGCCTTTTTCCAGCTGCCGCCACAGCTCCTCGTTGATGGTGCGGTAGGTCTGCACAGTCTCGGCGTCCGGCTCGATGCCGTAGTTCACCAGCGTTTCGGCCAGCGCCTTGTTTTCCGCTGCGTCAAAGTTGAGCAGCGTATTGTCTGCATCGAACAGGATGCAATAATATTTTGCCATAGTATCTCACTTTCTTTTCAGCATTTCCCACTTTGGTGTATCAACAGGGAGAAGCCAGCCCCACCCCCGGCAGAGCTGGCTTCTCGTTATTCAGAAACGATTTCATACGCAGACAGGTCTGTTTGTGCCGGGGTGTTGTCCGGGCACTGTGTCTTTCCCTCGCAGGGCGTCAGACTGCATTTCTGCATTTCTTCCTCCAGTGCGCTGTTATCCACGTTTTCCCAGTCGGTATCGTAGTAATCCACGCTGCCGTCGGTCACGTCATTCTCCCCGGGCAGGGCGGGCGTGCGCATCGCTTCCCAGTACATAAGGCTCCACCTTCCTCTCCCGCCAGCCTATGCGGCGCAAGGAGGAAATGTGCCCTTAGTTGGCAGCTTCCTTGCTGGCGCTTGCCTCGGTTTTGGAGGAAGCGGGCTTTTCCTCTTTAGAAGAGGCCGGTTTTTCCTCCTTGGAGGAAGTTGCCTGTTCCTGCTTAGAAGAGGCAGGCTTCTCTTCCTTAGAAGAAGCTGCATGCTCCTGCTTAGAGGAGGAAGATGTTTCCCCCTTGGAGGAGGTACTGCTCTGCGAAGAAGAGGCGGTCTTTTCTTCCTTAGAAGATGCCGCAGAAGAGGCAGGCTTCTCCACCTTGGAGGAGCTGCCGGCGCTTTCAGAAGTACCGTTCGAGGAGGAAGAAGCGGGCTTTTCCTCCTTGGAAGAGGCCGGTTTGTCTTCCTTAGAGGAGGACGTTTCTTCCTTGGAAGAAGCAGGCTTATCCTCCTTAGAGGAAGCGCTGGAGCTGCTGGAACTACTGGAACTGCTGGTGCTGCCGGACGTTCCGCCGCTGACCGTAAGTTCCAGCTTGTTGCTGGTGACGGTGCAGTCGTTATAGCTGGCGGTGGCGTACACCCGGAAGGTGCCGCCCACCATGGAGGGGTCTACCTCGCCCGTTACGGGGGTCTTACCGGCAGCCTGTGTTACCTCGGTGCCGTTGACATACCAGCGGATGCTGGAAGCATCCAGATACTTGCCCTTGAGAGTTGCTTTAAAGGTATAGGAATCCCCCAGCCCAGCCTTGCCGCTGCTGCTGACCTGGATAGAGGCCGCTGCAAACACAGCGGTCACATCCACGTTCTGGTCAAAATTGGTATCGGTGCGAGTGCGCTTGGTCACGCCATCGCTCCACTTGACGAACACATAGCCGTCCTCCGGCACAGCGGTCACCGTAACGCTCTGGGCGGCGCTGGTCACCTTGACGGTAAGAGACTTGCCGCTCTCGTCGCCGCAGGTCAGGGAGCCGCCGCCGGTTTTGTCCACACGATAGTCCGCCTGATACTCCGTTTTTTCCTCAACAACAGAGGAGGAGACTGTCTCCGAGCTGCTGGGTGCCCCCACCGCAGAGCTGGGGTTGGCGGTATACTCGGCGCGGGTGGGGATATTATTGGTATCCGGGCGGCGATCCTCGGTCTCGTAGGCGTGGGTGCGCAGATACTTCAGCAGCACCTTCAGGCCTGCGGGCTTGAGGTGGATATCCCCGCTCTGGTAGTAATCGACATTGCCGTAGCCGTTGGCGTCCTTCAGTGCCTCGGCAGAGTTGAGGAACTTGACGCCCAGCTGCTCGCACATGGTCAGCAGCGCCATGTTGAAATCATCAATGCGGGTCTGGTCCATATTGGGGTAGTTGGAGTGGTTGGACGGGACCGGCGGCACCGTGTTGACGATGATATCGGTATAGGGATAGCTGGCCTGAATGGCCTGCACCAGCGCGGTGTAGTGGCTGATAAAGTCCTCGGTGCTCATGCCGTTGTCGTTGGTGCCCAGCATAATGACCACCCGGCGGGGCTTCATTTTGGCCACCGCCTGCGCGATGGTGTAGCGGTTATCGTCCCGCTTAAAGGTAACGATGCCCTCGTTCAGGGCGGCACTGGTGCCAATGCCTTCCTTGGCGCAGAACTGCTGCAGCGAGATCAAACCGTTGGCGTACAAACGCACCGTGTTGGAATCGCCGATAAAAAGTGTCTGCTCCTGATAGGCGTCACCAGCATCAGCAGTCCCAGTGAGCAGTGCGCTGGAAGTCTCGTTGATCTGGTAGTGGTCGGAGATATCCTCCTCCCCTTCCGGGGCGGGCGCAGGGGTAATAATGGAAGAATCCCCCGGCTGCTCTGTCGGGTCCTTGCCCCGCTTGAGCATGGTAAGAGTGATACCGATGGTCAGCAGCGCCGCCAGTGCGCACACGATGCACACCAGCACCGCCTGCTTCTGCATCGGGGTCAGGGTCTGGTTCTCCTGTTGATTATTGCTTCTCATATTCTATCCATTCTCCTTCCGAAGGAATGAAACTTCCTGTCATACCCGGGCTGCCAGCAGCCGGTCGGTAAGGTCGGCGCAGCTTTCGGCCAGCAGCACCGGATGGAAAGCTTCCAGCTCTTCCCGGCTGCCGTAGCCGTACAGCACACCGGCAGCATCCAGACCACAGTCGGCAGCGCCCCGCATATCATCGTTGCGGTCGCCCACCATCAGCACCCGCTTGTCCAGCAAAGCAGGCTGACTGAGCACATAACGCACGACCTCGGTCTTGGTGTCCCGGCTCTCGTCCATAGAGGCACCGCCGATAAAATCAAAATACTCTGCCAGGCCCTGCTCTTCCAGAATGGGGGTCACGACCCGCGTCGGCTTGGACGTAGCCGTGCAGAGGACGAGCCCGGCCTCTTTCAGGCGGCGGAGCGCTGCCGCAAACTTTTCCTTCTC
>OGEE01001336.1_pt1 | contig 12805 bp, 12 predicted proteins | sample 1570571 | NCBI WGS metagenome assembly OGEE01 (sample SAMEA2582169, study PRJEB24529) | metagenome | biome: Human gut stool | place: China | collected 2011
ACTCGTGGCCGTCGCGGCGGACATCGACGGTCAGCCACTCGGAGCAGGCGTTGACGACGGAAGCGCCGACACCGTGCAGGCCGCCGGCCACCTTGTAGCCGGAATTCTCGCCGCCGAACTTGCCGCCGGCGTGGAGGATGGTATAGACGACGGTGACGGCAGGCAGACCGGTATCAGCCTGGATGTCCACGGGGATGCCGCGGCCATTGTCCGTGACCTGAATGATGTCGCCCTTCAGGATCTTGACCTCGATGTGGTCGCAGTAACCGGCCAGAGCCTCGTCGATGGCGTTGTCCACGATCTCGTACACCAGATGGTGCAGGCCGCGCTCGCCGGTGGAGCCGATATACATACCGGGGCGCTTGCGCACTGCCTCCAGACCTTTCAGGACCTGGATCTCGCTGGCGTTGTATTCATGGTCCGTCGCAGTTTCTGCGTTGGTACTGGTAATGATTTCCTCTGCCATTTCCTTTCTCCCTTTTGTTTTGTTTCGTTTTTTCGTTACTATTTGTAAAAGTGATCAATCGCTGGTTGGCTTATTCCAGTTTCATCTCCGTGCGCCGTTTGAGCGCAGCCGGCGACAGCTCCGAGAGATAGATCGTATCCACCGGGGAATCTGCCAGCACATAGCTCTGGGGCAGCTCATCGGACAGGCTCACCACCGCCCCGTTTTTCTGGGCGTAGTTCAGAAACTCCCGCCCCCGGGGTGAGATGGTCGTCGTTTCCAGATTGAAGATGCCGATGATGTCCCGGTCGTTCAGGACATAATCGCGGCCAAGGTGTACATACATTGCATCACACTTTCGTCAGCACGCCGCCGTTCATCCGGTAGACCTCGCCGTCCGTTTTGAGGAAAGCGGTGTCGTCGCAGCTGGTCACGAAGGTCTGCTTTTCCCGCATCCGGGTGAGCAGATACTGCTTGCGGCCATCGTCCAGCTCGCTGAGCACGTCGTCCAGCAGCATCACCGGGTGTTCGCCCGTGATGGAGGCAGCTGCGGCGGCTTCGGCCATTTTCAGGCTGAGCACGACGCTCCGCTGCTGTCCCTGACTCGCATACACTTTTGCAGGCTGACCATCCAGAAGAAGGTCCAGATCTTCCCGGTGAGGGCCGCAGAGGCTCTGCCCGGCCCTCAGCTCTTCGGGCATTTTCTGCCGCAGAAGCTGGGCCAGACCGCCCGGCTCGAACTGGGCCGCATACCGCAGACTCAGTGTTTCCGCCCCGCGGGAAAGCTCCTCATAGTTGGCACAGGCCAGCGGGGAGAGAACGGCGAGATAGGCTCTGCGCCGCTGCTGGATGGCCTCGCCCTGCTGGGCAAGCTCCACATTCAGCACTTCTAACAAGGCCCGCTTTTCGGCATAAGGCCGCTCAATGCCATTGGAAGAGCGTCGAAGCAGCGCGTTTTTCTGCTGCAAGGCCCGAACATAGCGGCGGTAGAGGGTCAGGTATCCGGGGTAGAGCTGGCAGAGGGCCGCGTCCAGAAATTTCCGCCGCCCTTCCGGCGCTCCCTTCACGAGACTCAGGTGTCCGGGGTCGAAGACCACCGCCGGGAAGCTGCCCGCAAGGCTGGCCGCCCGCTTGACTGCGCCCCCGTTCACCGAGACTGTCCGGCCCGGGCGGGGGGAATCCGGCGCGCCCACCGTCAGGCGGACGCGGTTCGGCTCTTCCTTTTCCTGCTCTTCCTGCTGTGCGCGGAGGGTGGACGCTTTGAGCACGGCGAAGGGTTCGCCCCGGCGCACCAGCTCTGCGTCCTTGCCGCCCCGGAAGCTCTTGCCGCCGGTGAGCAGCCAGATGGCTTCCAGGAGGTTCGTCTTGCCCTGGCCGTTGTTGCCGCAGATGACCGTCAGCTCCCGGCCCGGCGTCAGGCTGGCCGAGGCGATGTTCCGGTAATTTTCGACCTCGAGAGAGAGCAGCCGCATCAGCCGCCCATCCCGATCTCGATGGTCTGGCCGTCCAGCTCCACGGTGTCGCCCGGGCGGCACTTCTTGCCGCGCATGGTGCAGACTTCGCCGTTGACCTTCACGGCCCCGCCCTGAACGAGCTCCTTGGCTTCGCCGCCGGTCTCGCACAGGCCCGCATATTTCAGCAGGGCATCCAGCTTGATAAATTCGGTATGGATGAGGATCTTTTGCATTTTATTACGCCTCTCAGTCATTTTTGAAGCGGACGGGCAGGACCAGATACAGGAAGTCATTGCCCTCCACCGGCAGCACCTTCACCGGGCTCAGCGGGCCGCTGATCTCCATCCGCACTTTCTCGGTGCGGGCATTGCGCAGCGCGTCCAACAGGTAGCGGTTGTTGAAGCCGATCTCTACCTCGTCGCCCTCGCACTCGGCGTTGAACTCATCGACGACGCGGCCCAGATTGGTCTGGCAGCGGACGACGACTTTACCCTCTGTAAAAGTGATGCGGAGGGGATTTTTTAAACGCTCTGTAATAATCAGAGAAGCGCGCTCGATGGTCTCGATGAATTCCTTGGTGTCGATGGTCACCCGGGTGCGGCTGCCGGCGGGGATGACATTGTGATAGTTGAGGAACTCGCCCTCGATGAGGCGGCTCATGATGGTGTAGCCGGCGGTCATGAACACGACGTAGCGGCGGTTGGCACAGATGTGGACCGGCTCTTCGTCGTCGTTGGGCAGCAGATGAGACACTTCGGTCATGGTCTTGCTGGGGACGATGATGCGGATGTCCTTGACGGCAGTGACGGGCCGCTCCACGATGGCCAGACGGTAGCCGTCCAGGGCAACGATGGTCATTTTATCCGGCTCTATCTCAAAAAGTTCACCGGTATGCGCAGGTTTTTTCTCATCCTGGCTGACAGCGTAGAGGGTGCGGTCGATCATATCGCGGAGCACGCCGGTCTTGATGGTCAGGGTCTCCTCGGCGCCGGTGTTGGGCAGCTCGGGGAAATCGGTGGCCGACATGGACTGGATCTCGAACTGCGCCACGCCGCTCTGGATGGTGGTTTTGCCATTATCGGCAGACTGGATGGTGATCTGGCCTGCCGGCATCCGGCTGATCATGCTGCTGAGCAGCTTGGCGTTCAGCACGATCTCACCGGGTTCTTTGACATTGGCTTCGATGGTGGTCACGATGCCCATTTCGAGGTCGTAGCCGGTGAGGGTCAGCTGGAAGCCTTCTGCCTTCAGTAAAATGCCCTCCAGTACCGGGATGGTAGAGCGCAGAGTGACTGCTTTAGATACGCCGTCAATGGCTGCACTCAGAAGAGTTTTGTCGCAGATGATGTTCAAATCTTCTTCTCTCCTTTTTTGTGTCAGTTTTGCTGTCGTTCCTCATAGGATCCGATGCAAAAACCTGTTTTCTTTATTGAACTTGTTGTAGTAATCGTAGTAGGGGGTGGGGAAGATGTGGAAAACTCTGCAAACCCTTGCCGGGATGCGGGGATTTGGTTTTCCACGGAGATGTTGAGGAACTGTGAATGGAATGTTGAATCGGGGAGAGTCGTGATTCTTTCCACATCCGCTGTGAAAAACGGAAGTTGAATGTTGAAAACCATGTGGAAAGAGTGGAAAGTTTCGGCCTTTCACCACAATATCTAGGTCTATTTTCCCCTTTTTGTTCCTCTTTCTCCCCATATTTTGGGGTTTGACCCCTGAATGAGTATGACTTTTACACCGGCTCTGGTGCGTTAAGCCTTCACATTCTTGATGATGTCGCTCACCGTCTCCCGCAGGTGCTGGTCGTTCTTCATGTCCCGCTCCATGGTTTTGAGGGAGTAGACGATGGTGGAATGGTCACGGCCCGAGAACTCCCGGCCGATCTCCTCCATGCTCATGCCGGTGACCTCGCGCAGGATGTAGATGGCCACGCGGCGGGCGGAGGCCACATTGGCGTTCCGCTTGGTGCCGCGGATGTCGGCAGGGGAGACGTTGAAGGTGCGGGATACCTCGCCCACGATCTTCTCGATGGTGACAGGCACGGGCTGGGTCTCGTTGAGGATGTCCTTGATGGCATTCTGTGCCACGCTGATGACCGGCTGGATGCCTTCGAGCATATAGTAGGCATTGAGCTTTTTGACCGCGCCTTCCAGCTGGCGGATGTTATTTTTCAGATGGTTGGCGATGAACTCGGCCACATCCTCGGGCAGATCAAGGTGGAGAAGCTCCGCCTTGCGCTTGACGATGGCCACACGGGTCTCGAAATCCGGCGGCTGGACGTCGGCGGTCAGGCCCCACTCGAAGCGGGTGCGCAGACGCTCTTCCAGGCTCTTGATCTCCTTGGCCGGGCGGTCAGATGCGATGACGATCTGCTTGTGGGCATCGTGGAGGGAGTTGAAGGTGTGGAAGAACTCTTCCTGGGTGGACTCCTTGCCCGCGATGAACTGGATGTCGTCCACCAGCAGCAGGTCGGCCACGCGGTACTTCATCCGGAAGTCCTCGGTGCTGCCGGCGCGGATAGCCGCGATCAGCTCGTTGGTGAACTGCTCACAGGTGACATACATGATGACGAAGTCGGGGTGGGTGCGCTTGATCTCGGTCTGGATGGCCGTCAGCAGATGGGTCTTGCCGAGGCCCGAGCCGCCGTAGATGAACAGCGGGTTGTAGGCACCGGAGGGGTTGGCCGCAACAGCCTGCGCCGCAGCAAACGCAAACTGGTTGGATGGGCCTTTGATGAAGTTCTCGAAGGTGAATTCATAGTTGCCCTGCGGGGAGGCGGGGTTTGCCTCGTACTGCTGGGCCAGCACCACTTCGTGGGGCGGCGTGCTGGGGACGACGAGGGTGATGTCCACGTCAAAGCCCAGCACTGTTTTGAAGGCCTCTTTGAGCAGGCCGAGATAACGGTCCGTCACGATCTTGCAGATGAAGTCGTTGCGCACCGAGAGGGTGATATGGCTGGAGTCCTCAAAGCTGATAGGCTCCAACCCGTCGATATAGAGATTATACGTCGGCTCCGCCATCTGCGCCTTGCAGTAGCTCTGGGCAGCCTCTAAAACGTCCTTGAAAGAATCCATAGTACATCCACTCCATTGAAGTTTTCAACAATGCTGCTGATACCAGGTTAGTATACCACAAAAATCCCCCTGCGTCTATATTATATAAGGTAATTTATAATACATAAAAAAGACATACCTGCGTCTGGGAAACGGCCTTGTGTCCAAGGCGGAGAAAAGCCACAAGATATTGTGGATAAAAAGTTTTCCACGGGAAATGGGTGAAAAAGTTGAAAGTTTCTCCACAGAGGTTTTTCAAAAAAGTTTGAAGGAAAGCGAAAAAAATGCTTGACAGAAGGCCATAGTGTGCGATATACTGTTGAATTGCAAGCCTGTCCCCATTTTGGGACCAGAATAGACCCCATACCGGGGACGAGTTTTTACGGAGGAAATACACCATGAAGAGAACTTTTCAGCCCAAGAAGCGTCAGCGCAAGGAAGTTCATGGCTTCCTGACCCGCATGAGCACCAAGAACGGCCGCAAGGTCATCAACGCACGCCGTGCTAAGGGCCGCAAGAGCCTGACCGTCTGATCCTGAGCAGTATGCATCAGGTCCGGCGCAGAATGGAATATGCGCAAAAAGGCCGCTGATATTGGATTGGCGGTCTTATTTTTTTACCCGGCATTCGGGAAAAGGCCGGAAAGCTGCGGTGAATAGTCGCATTGCCTAAAAAAACTGTCAAAGATTTGGCAGAGAAAACGCCCGGATGAGCTTTTCATGTCGGCGTTTTTTTGCTATACTGAACACTGAGCATTGCTTTTTTCCGGGCGGTGCTCCCACACCACCTGAAGGGAGGCGCACAGGATGCGCTATCGTCCCATCCGCCGCAACGGCGAGTTTGGCCGTGTGTATGCCCGCGGCAAGTCCTATGTCAACCAGGCGCTGGTGCTCTACGTGCTCAAAACGCGGAGCAAGCGCACCCGGGTGGGCCTGACGGCCACCAAAAAGATCGGCCACGCCGTGCAGCGCAACCGCGCCCGCCGCGTTATGAAGGCCGCCATCGACGAGCATCTCGACTACAACATCGGCGGCTATGACCTCGTTTTCGTGGCCCGGGGCATGACCCCCCGGCTCAAGAGCTGGCAGCTCAGCGCCATCGTGGCAAAGCTCTTTGCCCAGGCCGGTCTGCCGGATAAGGCAAAGCAGCCGGGCGCAAAGCCCCCTGCCACCCTGCCGCCGGTCCGGAAGCCCGAGGCGTGAGCATCTTTCAGAAAGCCCTCTGCGGGCTCATCCGGCTCTACCAGAAGTTCATCAGCCCGGGGCTGGGCCGGAACTGCCGCTTTTCGCCCTCCTGCAGCCAGTACGGCATCGAGGCCATCCGCACCCACGGCTGCGTCAAAGGGCTGCTGCTGACGGCATGGCGCATCGCCCGGTGCAATCCGCTGGGCCGCTGGGGCTACGACCCCGTACCGGAAAAGGGCCGCTGGAAAAATCCGGCCCGGCATCTCTCGGCCTCGGCTCTGTTTTCCACCAGACACGAAAAATAAGTGGAAAACCTCTTCGTTGATGCTCTTTGAAAGAGCACTGAAGCGGGGAAGACCTCTTTGTCAATGCCCTTTGAAAAAGGGCGGCAGAGGGGAGAAAAACCTCTCCGTCACGCCTGCGGCGCGACACCTCTCCTGATAGGGGAGGCTGAGAGGAAAAGCTATTATAATTGCTTCTTGTGACGTGCTGAACTGTGGGCGGCGTGTCCTACGATAAAAATAACCGTCCCGCACCACAGGCGGGGCAGAATGGACAGAGACATGAATATTTTGTACATCCTCGGTGTACCTCTCGGCTATGTGATGGAGTGGATCTACAACCTCATCCCGAACTACGGCTGGGACATCATCATCTTCACCATCGTCATCCGCCTGCTCAGCATCCCTCTGCAGCTCAACCAGCAGAAGAGCATGGCCAAGATGTCCGCTTTCCAGCCGATGATCGCCGACATCCAGAAAAAGTACAAGGACAAGCCCGAAAAGCAGCAGGAAGAGCTGCTCAAGCTCCAGCAGGAGTTTGGCTATAAGCCCACCGCCGGCTGTATGCCCATGCTGGTCAATTTCCTCGTCATGTTCGGCGTCATCGAGGTCGTGTACCGCCCGCTGCAGCGCATCTTCCACATCGGCGCCGACGCCATCACCGCCGCAGGCGATGCCATGACCGCTCTGGGCATCAGCTTCACGCAGGTGACCCGCGACACCAATATCATCGCACAGGTGCTGGCCGGTGAGTCCACCGTCACCTCTGTGTTCACCGCAGACCAGCTGAACACCATCACGGAGTTCGGCCAGCACATGGACTTCTTCGGCATCGACCTGACCCGTGTGCCGCAGTACAGCCTGGCAGCAGACAACCTGCCCCTGCTGATCTTCCCCATCCTGGCTGTCGTCACCATGTTCATCTCCACCCACATCAGCATGAAGGCCTCCGGCCAGGAGATGCAGGGCAGCATGAAGCTGACCATGTATATGATGCCTCTGATGTACGTCTTCTTCTGCTTTACCGTTCCCTGCGCATTCTCTCTGTACTACGTCATTTCCAACATCGTGATGACCGTCCAGACCCAGGTCATGCGCAAGATCTATGACCCCGAGAAGATGAAGGAGCAGGTCAAGGCCGAGATCGCTTCCCGCAGGAAGGAAGAGAAGCGCGGCGTGAAGAGCACCACCATCAAGGTCCGGGACGAGAAGACCGGTGAGGTTGTGGAAAAGAACATCTCCGCCAGCGAGATGAACAAGCGCCGCCTCGAGTATGCCCGCCAGCAGGATGCTGAGCGCTACAAGGACGAGCGCACTGTCCCGCTGAGCGAGCTGCAGAACAAAAAGGAGGATTGACGGTTATGATCCGTACGCAGGAAGCGACCGGCAAGACGGTCGATGAAGCACGCACCAACGCCTGCGCTCTGCTGGGCGTGGAAAAGGACGACATCAACGTCAGCTACGAAGTGCTGGAAATGCCCCAGAAGACCGGTTTTCTGGGCCTGAAGCTCACTCCCGCCAAGGTCCGCGTCAGCGTCGAGCTGCCGGACGAGCCTGTGGCAGTTCCTGCTGCCCCCGTTGAGGAGCCCGCTCCCGTTGTGGAGGAGAAGGCTGCTCCTGTGGCTGAGCCTGTCGTCGAAGAGACTGCCCCGGAAGCTCCCGCTGCTGTGGAAGAGCCTGCCGCTCCCGCTGAGGAAGCTGCCCCTGCCGAAGAGCAGGCTGCTCCCGCCGCCGAGGGCGAAGAGGTGGAAGTCCCCATCAACATCGAGGAGAACGCCAAGGTCAAGGCCGCTGTGGACTACCTGAAGGATGTCATCGAGAAGATGGGCGTACAGGACGTCAAGTTCAGCGCTGTGCAGAAGGGTGAGGCTACCATCATCCGTCTGGACGGCGAGAAGATGGGCGCCCTCATCGGCCGCCGCGGCGAGACGATGGAGAGCCTGTCCTATCTGGCAAGCCTCGTGGCAAACCGCCTCGAGGGCGACTACATCAAGCTGGGCCTCGACGTGGCCGGCTACCGCGACAAGCGCGAGAGCGACCTGACCGCACTGGCACAGCGCATCGGTGCCAAGGTGCGCCGCACCGGCCGCAGCTTTGCTATGGAGCCCATGAACCCCTACGAGCGCCGCATCATCCACTCTGCCATCGGCAAGATGGAGGGCGTCCGCAGCGAGAGCAAGGGCGAGGGCCGTGACCGCCGTGTGGTCATCTACTCCACCGACCCCAACGCTGTGGCTGAGAGCGCAAATGCACGTCCCCGCGGACCCCGCGGCGGCCGTGACCGCAACGGCAATGGCCGCAATGGCGGCTATCATCGCGGCGGCGAGCGCCGTGGTGACCGGAATGGCCGCGGCCCGCGCAATGGCGGCGGCCGGGGCGGCTACCGCTCCAATGTGCCTGAGCGCACCTACACCCCGCGCGATGCCGAGAATGCTGCCCCTGTGGCACCCAAGCGCACCGAGCGTGTGGATGACTTCGCGGATCTGAGCTTCGGCAAGATCGAGCTGTAAAAGCTGAAGGATAAGACCCTCTCCCGCATGGCGGAAGCCGTGCAGGGGAGGGTCTTTTTTTGTACGAGGAACACTATAAATTTACACGTCTTTTGCAGGAAGATGGTTTACGATGAAAAGCAAATCTGAAAGAATGATTTCGGAAGAAAAGTCGTTCTTATCGAAAAATTGGAGAATATGTCCAATTCCGGAAGAAATTTTTCTCCTATTTGTACATTGTAAAACAATATCGGCAAGCCTTATACTAGAGCTACAAATGCTTCGGAGTGTATACCAAGCAAAAAGGAGAGGAATTATTATGGAACAGAATAAGATCTCCCGCCGTAATTTCCTGCGCGTGGCCGGTGCATCGGCTACCGCCGCCGCAATGAGCGGTCTGGTCCCGGCTGCTTCCGCTGCCGGCATCAAAGACCTGTGGAGCATGGACCTGCAGATCCTTGCCACCAGCGATACCCACGGTAAGTTTGACCCCTGGGATTACGCCGCCAACAAGGCCGACGCCTCCGGCAGCGTGGCCCAGCAGGCAACTGCCATCAAGGAGAACCGCACCAAGACCACGCTGGTCGTGGATGCAGGCGACACCATTCAGGCAAACTCCGCTGAGCTGTTCCTGAACGACGATGTCCACCCCATGATCGCTGCTCAGAACGCCATCGGCTACGATGTCTACGTCACCGGCAACCATGAGTACAACTATGGCATGGCCACGCTGGAAAAGGTGCTCTCCCAGCAGAAGGCCAAGGTGCTGACCGGCAACGTCTACAGCCCCGAAGGCAAGCCTCTGGCTGACGGCTACACCATCATCAAAAAGGGCGGCGTCAAGATCGGCGTCATCGGTATGGTCACTCCCAACATCACCCGCTGGGACGCCAAGAACCTCGAGGGCTGGACTGTCACCAACCCGGTGGACGAGAGCCGCAAGATCATTGATAAGATCAAGAACGATGTGGATGTCATCATCGGCGTTATGCATATGGATGTTGACAATGAGTACGGCGTCTATGGCTCCGGCGTCACCGACCTGGCAAATGCCTGCCCCGAGTTCGACGTCATCGTCGCCGCTCACGGCCACAAGAGCATCCCCAACAAGATGATCAACGGCGTGCTGGTGGTCGAGAACAAGAATGCCGGTGCCACCGTCTCCGACATCCATGTCTATCTCGAGCGCGGCCTGAACGGCAAGTGGAAGGTGAAGGATCGCACCTCTGAGAACCTGACCATCAAGGACTACGCTCCCGACCCCGAGCTGACTGCTCTGCTGGCAGAGTACGACCAGCGCGCCAAGGACGACGCCGTGACCCCCATCGGCCAGCTGGTCGGCGGTGATCTGGCCCCCGAAAACGAGATCGACTGCCTGCCGCAGGCCATGGTGCAGGATACCGCTCTGCTGGACTTCATCAACGAGGTACAGATGTACTACACCGGCGCTCAGGTGTCCGCAACGGCTCTGACCTCCATGACCTCCCAGATGCGCGAGGGCACCATCCGCAAGTGCGACATGGCAAGCATCTACACCTACCAGAACACCCTGTACAAGCTGCAGATGAACGGCTGGCAGCTGCGTCAGTTCATGGAGTGGTCTGCTGCCTTCTTCAAGACCTGGGAGCCGGGCGATGTGACCATCGCATTCGACTCTTCCGTCCGCTATTACCTGTACGATGCCTTTGCAGGCGTCAAGTATGACCTCGACATCTCCAAGCAGCCCGGCAACCGCATCCAGAACCTGACCTGGATGGATGGCCGTCCGGTGCAGGACGATGACAGCTTCGTGGTGGCTGTCAACAACTACCGTGCCACCACCCAGCTGCTGGCTTATGCTGACATCTTCAAGGAGGGCGACGAGCTGCCCAAGCTGCTGGAGATCGACGTGCGCGGCGATGTGGGCGGCATCCGCGAACTGCTGGGCGAGTACATCCGCACCGTCAAGGGCGGCACCATCGAGCCGCACGTGGACAACAACTGGAAGCTCGTGGGCGACAACTGGAATGCTGCTGACCACGAGAAGGCCGTCAAGCTGCTGCGCGAGGGCAAGCTGGCTCTGTCGGAGAACGCCGACAGCCGCACTCTGCCCGGCAAGGCCATCACTACGGCCGATATTGCCGCATTCTGATTTTTCTTTCACACGCAATGGGGTGTGCAGTCTCTTAGGGGCTGCACACCCTTTTTTGCTGCACGATAAAGTGAAGGATCAATGCGGACTCTCCGGCGGTGTGCCGCTTTTTTGCGCAGCATATTTCTTTTTTTGGCGGTTCGTGGTAGAATATACTGTATTCATCTGCGCATAAGGAGGGGAGAAGATGCAGCATTCGACCATTGCGGCCATTGCTACCGCTCCGGGTGCGGGCGGCATCGCCATCGTGCGGCTGTCCGGCCCGGAAAGCTATGAAGTGGCGGCGAAGGTGTTCCGACCGGCAAACTCAGCCAAAAAGGTCGCGGACGCCAAAGGCTATACCGCCATGTTCGGTGCGTTCGTGGAGGGGGAAGAGGCTTTCGATGAGGGCGTGGCGCTGTTTTTCCGTGCGCCCCACAGCTACACCGGCGAGGATGTGGTGGAGCTTTCCTGCCACGGCGGAAGTGCCGCTCCCGGCGAGTACACCCGCCGCGCTTTCCTGAACGGCAAGCTCAGTCTGACCCAGGCCGAAGCCGTCATGGACATCATCTCCGCCGATGGCCGACAGGGGGCCGCGCTGGCAAACGCCTCCCTGAACGGTGCGCTGGCCCGGAAGATAGCGGCCCAGAAAGATGCTCTGACGGCCTTGCAGGCCCATCTGGCCGCCTGGGTGGATTTCCCTGAGGAAGATGTCCCGGAACTGAGCCAGAGCCATCTCTGCGACGTTTTAGGCGGGGTAGAGCAGGAGCTGGACGCCCTCATCCAGAGCTACGATGCGGGCGCTGTCCTCCGCGAGGGCGTGGACTGTGCCATCGTGGGCAAGCCCAATGCGGGCAAATCCACCCTGCTCAACCTGCTGGCCGGATTCGACCGGGCCATTGTCACGCCGGTGGCCGGAACCACCCGCGATGTGGTGGAGCAGGCCGTCCAGCTGGGCGACGTCCGGCTGAATCTCTTCGATACCGCCGGTCTGCGTCAGACGGAAGACGAGATCGAAGCCGAAGGCATCCGCCGCAGCTGGAAGAAGCTGGACGAGGCGGGGCTTATCCTCGCCGTCTTCGACGGCTCGGAGCGCCCGACCCGGGAAGATCTGGAGCTGGCTCAGCGCTGCGCGGGTCGTCCGGCCATCGCGCTGGTCAATAAAGAGGACAAGCCCACTCGGTTCGACGCCGAGCTCATCGCGCCCTATTTTGCGATGGTGCTGCCGGTCTGCTGTCAGGAGGAAGGGGCGCGGAAGGTCATCGCGGCGGCGGTAGCCCGCCTTCTGGGGACCAACCAAATCGACCCCCACGCCGCCAGCCTCTCGGGGCAGCGGCAGCTTTCCGCTGCCACCCGCGCCCGGGATGCCGTAGCCGGAGCGCTGGACGCCGCGCAGGGGCTCGGGCTGGACGCTGTGTCGGTCTGCGTGGACGACGCGCTGGATGCACTTTGTGAGCTGACAGGGGAGAATGCCTCGGAGGCGGTCATTAACGAAGTATTTGAAAAATTCTGCGTGGGGAAATAAAAATCAATTTTACGCAGGGCTTAGTTCTCTTTTGCGCACCAAAAGAGAACCAGAAAAGCCGCTTTGAGAGGCTCGGCGGTGGCGAAGCCATGAAAGCCCCAGTGGGGCTTTTAAGCCGACAGTCCGGTTTGCGAAGCAAATGCCGCGTGTTTAGCGCGGCAAGGACAGGGAGGCACGAATCAAGGGCTGCTCGCCCTTGATAATCCCACAGAGGTGGGCTCCAACTCAAAATGCTGGAGATTCACGCCATTCGGCGTGAAGATC
>OGEE01001337.1_pt1 | contig 12803 bp, 10 predicted proteins | sample 1570571 | NCBI WGS metagenome assembly OGEE01 (sample SAMEA2582169, study PRJEB24529) | metagenome | biome: Human gut stool | place: China | collected 2011
TGTATAGCTGCCGACCAGGCTGCGAAGTTAAGCAAGATGGAAGATAAATCATGATTTGAGAACTTCAGCGGAAATATCCCGTATGGTCTTCACACTATAAATCAGATATAATATTATTAAAATAATTACGGAGGTGTGTTATGTTACTAAAACAAAAGGTTGAAACAATTAAACTTACACAATATATACTGGAACAGTATTGGCAAAAGAATTATGAGCCGCTTATAGAACATGTATGTGATAATGTTCTCTGGATAGGCCCTCTGGAAGATGAGTATGTTCATGGGAAAAAAGCCATGGTCGACAAAATAATGAAAAATAATGAAGAGAGACCCCTTGTATATCTTGATGACCAGCAATATGAAGGACTAAGGAGTGAAGCCAATATAAGTGTTGTAGTGGGAAGATACAGAGCATTTACAAAACAGGATTCCGGAGTTATATTGTCGGAGAAGCAGAGAGTTACCTTTATATGGGAAAGAGTAAAGAAAGACGATGAGGCACAACTTCTGATAACACATATTCATATTTCTAATATTTTTCATACCAAGGATGATGATAAACTTTTTTCTTCCCAGGATGGCAGGGAAAATTATGAGTATGTACAGAAAGTTATTGCAAAACACAGCCAGGATAGGACTATTACAATCAGGGATTATACAGGAATAAGATATACAGTCAATTATTCTGACATTATGTATGTGGTGGCAGAAGATAATTTTGCTACTGTTTACCTTTGGCAGAAAGACGAAGTCTTGAGAGTGCGCAGCAGGCTTGTTGGATTTGTGAAGGATTTTCCGGATTACTTTATTAAACCGGGAAGAAAATATTGCATTAATAAAAATTACGTTAAGTACTTTAAAAGCAGAAAACTTATTATGGCGGATGGAAGAGAATTTGCTATACCGAGAAGTTTTGTAACTCCATTCAAAAATGCAATGAAAATGTAATCAGTATCTGCTGCCTGAATAGTAACTATATTCACAATATGTTTACCTAAAAACGGAGGATATAATGAATACAAGAAAAATGGTACTGACAGTAATATTTGAGATTATTGCGATATTGAGCTTTTCTTATTTTATTGTAATGGTAAGATATGCTGGAATTGGAACATCCTTTGCTTTTGTGTGGTTAGGCATGGCATTGTTTTTTGCCGTATGCGGTGGGGCGGCTTTTATCCTGGGAAAAAGAAATGTCAGTTTTCCACCTGCCGTAAAGGTTGTTATAAGTGTATTGACTGCCGCAATAATTATATTGTTTGCAGTTGTTGAAGGCATGATTATATCGGGAATGAAAGAAAAGACCAATGAACAGTATGATTATGTAATAGTTCTCGGAGCAAGAGTAAGAGGAACAACCGTTACAAAGTCATTGCGAAAAAGACTTGATAAGGCTTTTGAATATATTGAAAAAAATGATAATACAATTCTTGTTCTTTCAGGAGGACAGGGAAGCGGTGAGGATGTTTCGGAAGCACAGGCAATGTATGACTATCTCGTACAGAAAGGTGTGGATAAATCAAGACTTTTATTAGAGGATAAGTCCACAAGCACTGTTGAGAATATTGAGTATTCTATGAAAATAATAGAAAAAAACAGTCAGAATGCCACAGCAAAAGTTGGATTTATAACCAATAATTTTCACGTATTCAGAGCGGAACTGGTATGCAGAAACATGGGTTATGACATAAAAGGAATACCTGCAAAGTCAGATGATAAATTACTTGTCAATTATATGTTCAGAGAATTTTTTGCTCTGGTTAAATATAAAATTACAGGAAATATTTAAAAAATAATACGTTACTTTTCCCCCTTAAATACTACTTACATTATGTAAGAAGTGTTTAAGGGGGATTTTAATGGAATACCTTGAGGATAAAGACATTATTGAACTTTTTATAGCAAGAGATGAAAGGGCAATAACGGAAACAATTCGTAAATACGATTCCAGGCTGTATGGCAGGGTTATGTATATCTTAAATAATACTGAGGATACGGAAGAATGTCTTCAGGACACATATTTTGCGTTATGGGAAAAGGTGGCAGAGGAAAACCCGGGACACCTTGAAAATTATATATTTACAATAGCAAAATTTATTGCATGCGATAAGCTAAGAAAAAGAGTTGCAAAAAAGAGAAATGTCCCATTAACCGTATTAAGTGAAGATTATCCTTCATCATTAGATGTTTTTTCGGAAATTTCCTCATACGAGTTGGAAAAATACATATCAGATTTTATAAAAATGCAGAAAAACGAAATACAGATGATAATATATCTTGTTTTTGAAAAAGAAATGCCACTACACAAGATTGCCGATGTACTGGGAGAAACGGAGGGTGCGGTCAAGATGAAATTATATCGTTTCAGAAAAAGACTGAAACAATATCTGATAAAAAAAGGCCTGCATAATTAGTCTGGAATCTTTACCTTTTTCGGCGGCTTTTCGCCGTTTGGGTAGAGAAAATAACCCCACATCCCTGGAAATCTCTACCTATATGAGAAATATAGGCGGTTTGGGTAGAGAAATGCGATGAAATCTCTACCTATATGAGAAATATAGGCAGTTTGGGTAGAGAAATGCGGCCGGCGGAAGTTGGAATCTCTACCCCTTTCGGCAGTTTTTCGCTATTTGGGTAGAGAAATGCGGCCGGCGGAAGTTGGAATCTCTACCTTTTTCGGCATTTTTTCGCTATTTGGGTAGAGAAAATAAGTTGGAGTCTCTACCCTTTTCGGCAGTTTTTCGTTATTTGGGTAGAGAAAATAACCCCACATCCCAGGAAATCTCTACCTATATGAGAAATATAGGCAGTTTGGGTAGAGAAATGCGACCGGTGGAAGTTGGAATCTCTACCCTTTTAGCCAATTTTCCACTATTTAGGTAGAGATTTTCGGCTGGCACGACTTGACTTCTCTACCCTTTTCACCAATTTTCCGCCATTTGGGTAGAGATTTCCGGATGACCGGTACTTGACTTCTCTACCCTTTCGCCAATTTTTCGCCAATTTTTCGCCATTTAGGTAGAAAAATGAAGCTCCATCCCGTGGAAACACCATATCAAAGCTCTTGCATATTGTCACAAATTCTGTTATAGTGTTTGCGTAATATAAAGTCTAAATGGAGGAATTTTAGGAATGAACAAAATTATTGATGTGGTATTTAACAGGGTAGCTAATTATTTCAAGTACGTTATGTGTGTATTTGCATTTTTCTCTATCCTCGGTGTGCTGATTCCATCAACAGTTATGGGATTGTCAGTTGGTAATTATTTTGGAATGGGATCATCTCTCGGAGTGAGCGGAGGTCCTGCAAGAGCAATCTTCATCATCCTTTTCTGTGCTGCAATCATTTTCATTGCCGTTAAGAAGAATGAATTAATACCAAGTATTGCAGCAGTTGTATTAGCACTTCTTGTTGTAATTATCGCAGGTGTAGGCGGTATGGGTGCTACAAAGATGTTGGTACACGGTGGCATCAGAATGATCAGATGGGCACGCGTATGGTTATTGGTTACAGCTATAATCAATGCAGCCTTAATGGCACTTAAGCAGTTTGTTATCAAGAACAATTAATTACATATTGAATAGAATATAATTTGACCTCCGGTTGTATAGAGCAGCCGGAGGTTTTATACATTAAAATACATCAATCAAGATGATTAAATTTAATCATTGATATAATTATAGAATGTGATAATATATATCAAGACTATTGAAATATTTTATTGCGAAAGAAGGACATATAATGAAAAATGCATCTAAATATGAAAGACAATATTTTATGCCACCTGTATGTGAGTACGACTGGGTTAAGAAGGAGTATATAGATAAGGCTCCAATCTGGTGTTCAGTTGATTTAAGAGATGGTAACCAGGCACTTATCGAGCCGATGAGTCTTGATGAGAAGTTAGAGTTTTTCCAGATGCTTGTAGATATAGGTTTTAAAGAAATTGAAGTAGGATTCCCTGCAGCATCTGAAACAGAATATATTTTTATGAGAACTCTTATTGAAAGGGATATGATTCCGGATGATGTAACGGTCCAGGTGCTTACACAGGCAAGAGAACATATTATAAGAAAGACCTTTGAGGCTGTAAAGGGAGCACCTCATGCAGTAATACATCTTTATAATTCAACCTCAGTGGCACAGCGTGAACAGGTATTCCGTAAGGATAAGGAGCAGATTAAGAAGCTCGCCATTGACGGAGCAAAGCTTTTAAAAAAACTTGCCGATGAGACAGAAGGTAATTTTTCATTTGAGTACAGCCCTGAAAGCTTTCACGGAACAGAAGTTGATTATGCGGTGGATGTATGTAACGCGGTTCTTGATGTATGGAAGCCGGAAACAGGCAATAAGGCAATAATTAACATACCTGCAACTGTAGAGACCGCTATGTCACATGTTTTTGCCACACAGATTGAATATGTCAGCAAACACTTAAAATACAGAGATAACGTAATATTAAGCCTTCATCCTCATAACGACAGAGGCTGTGCCGTGAGTGATGCGGAACTTGGACTCCTTGCGGGGGCAGACAGGATTGAAGGTACACTTTTCGGTAACGGTGAAAGAACGGGTAATGTGGATATAATTTCCGTTGCCATGAACATGTATTCACACGGTATTGACCCTGTGCTTGATTTCTCAGATATGTCAACTATAAGGGAAAAATACGAGAGACTTACAAGAATGAGAGTGTATGAGCGTCAGCCATACGCGGGTGATCTTGTATTCTCAGCATTTTCAGGTTCACATCAGGATGCTATTGCCAAGGGAATGGCATGGAGAAAAGAAAAGAATTGCGATAAATGGACAGTACCATATCTTCCAATTGACCCTGTTGACGTAGGACGTACATATGACTCCGATGTTATCAGAATTAACAGCCAGTCAGGTAAAGGCGGAATAAGCTACATCCTTAAGCAGAATTTCAGTATTTCACTTCCTGAACAGATGAGAGAAGAAGTGGGATATGCAGTAAAACAGGTATCAGATGAAGAACATAAGGAACTTTCTCCACAATGGGTATATGAAATTTTTGAAGGAAAATATATTGATTATAGTCCTAACTTCCAGATTGTCGAAAGCCATTTTAAACAGAATGACGGCATTATGGCAGAGGTAACAATCCAGTGCGGAGACAAGAGAACAATCGTTGACGCTAACGGAAACGGACGTCTTGATGCGGTAAGTAATACAATTAAGCAGTTCTTCGGCATATCTTATGAACTTACCGTTTATGAAGAACACGCGCTTTCAAACGGTTCGTCATCTAAGGCAATGGCTTATGTGGGAATAACATGCAATGGTAAGATGTACTGGGGAGCAGGAATGGATGAAGATATTATTAAAGCATCAATCCACGCTCTTGTTGTAGCTGTTAATAAATTACCCGAGATACAGGGCAACGAAAACAGCGGTGATGACAGACTTCTTACAATGCTTAACTTTATACAGGCAAATTACCAAAATGTAACTCTTGAAGAAATGGCGGTTAAATTCCATTTGTCAGAACCATATATATCAAAATACATTAAGGACAAATCCGGAAAGACCTTTGGCGAGCATGTTGCCAATATCAGGATGAAAAAGGCTAAGTCGCTCCTTAAGAATGGTAATATGACAGTTGAGAATATTGCCTTTGCCGTGGGATATCAGAATGTGGAGCATTTTAACAGATTATTTAAAAAGACATTTGATATGACACCTGTCCAGTACAGAAACCCAAGCAGGGGAAAATAAAACAGGAAATTTATGATTAATATAGGAATATGTGATGACGACAAAAGATGTCGTGATATTTTAAAACAACAAATTATTAATACTATTAATGAAAAAGAAATTTGCTTTACCGAGTTCTCCAATGCCGGCAGCATGATTAAAAGGAAAGATGACCTTGACGTCGTTTTTCTTGATATGGAGCTGCCGGATATGGATGGAGAGACTGCCGCAAGGCAGGTTGAAAAGGAAAAAGTGGTTATTGTGTCCGGATATCCCGAAGTATTTCACGGGGATTGGGAAGAGTATGCATCTGCATATCTTGAAAAACCCGTTAATCCCAGGGAATTAAAAAAAATAACAGACAGAGCAGCCATATTAAAGGAAAGTAAGAAAATGGCAATAGACAAAGTAAAGGAATACCTTAAAAAATACAATATGGATGACAAGGTAATGGAGTTTGACGTATCAAGTGCCACGGTTTCACTTGCGGCGGAAGCACTACATTGTGAACCGGGAAGAATCGCCAAAACTATGTCTTTTATATTAAAAGATGGATGTATTGTGGTTGTAACTGCGGGAGATGCTAAGATTGACAACAAAAAATTCAAAACAGTATTTTCACAGAAAGCTAAAATGGTTCCGGCAGAAGATGTGGAAGCTTTGACGGGACACCCTGTAGGCGGTGTATGTCCTTTTGCCTTAAAAGAAGGTGTTACGGTATATCTTGATGAGAGTCTTAAACGTTTTGAGACTGTATATCCTGCCTGTGGTTCGCCCAATTCGGCAATAGAGCTGACAATTGATGAGCTTACGGAAATATCGGGAGCAGAAAACTTCGTTGATGTGTGCAAATTATAATATAGGTACTTGTTTTTTAAACAATACTTTGATACAATTTGCGTTGGTATGACGAAGAAAAAGAGGTAATGCAATATGATGCATAAAATTAATGTGGTACTGGCTTCAATATTTACGGCAGTTGTGATGGCGGTATTTCCACCGGTTAACTGTTTTTTGTATAGACATCTGTACCTTATTTTGCCTGTTATGGCAGGATTGTGGCTTCTTGCATATCTTGTACTGTTTCTTTTGTTCTGGATTTTTAGTGCTTTTGTATCTCTTACAATTAATACTAAAAAGACATACGAGAAGCAGAGCAGGTTTTATTGTAAATTATTCGCCCTGATTATGGAATATGGTGCAATGGTTGCAACAGCCGATATTACTGTTACGGGAATGGAAAAGCTTCCTAAACCATCGGAGGGACGATTCTTATTTGTATCTAACCATAAATCTGTATTTGATACATTTATCCAGGTAGGAGCTTTTAGAAAATATCCTTTTGCCTTTATATCCAAGCCTGAGAATTTTAAAATAACAATGGGTCACAGATATATGACAAGATGCCGTTATATGGCAATCGACAGGGAAGACGTAAGAAGCGGAGCGAAGATAACAAGACTTGCTTCACAGATGATTTCATCAGGTGACAGCTGTGTCGGTGTATATCCTGAAGGAACAAGAAATAAGACTGACGAGACACTTATTGAATTTAAGCATGGATGTTTTAAATCCGCAGTATGGGCAAAATCCCCTATAGTAATCGGTGTTCTTCATAACACCGTTGAGATGCACAAGAATTTTCCGTTTAAGAGAACTCCTGTTCATTTTGAAATTATTGAAACAATGCCTTATGAAAAATTTAAAGACTGGACAACCGTCCAGATATCCGACTATGTAAAGCACAGAATGTTGGAAAGATTAGAATAATGTTTACCGGGTATAAGATTTTTTCTTATATCCGGTTTTTTTTGCCTTTTATTGCTAATACTAATCAAAAGAAGATTTTACGGAGGCAGTAAATGGGAAAAACAGGAAAAGCAAGCATTATATTTGACAAAGATATATATATTGTTGAAAAAGCGTCAGTTGTAGGGCAGAAAGAGGGAGAGGGACCGTTAGGAAAGTATTTTGATAATATAGTTAATGATCCGTTTGTAGGAAAAAATACATGGGAAGAGGCAGAAAGTGAACTTCAGAAACTTGTTGTGAAGACTCTTTTAAAAAAATCAGGCCTTACGACTAAGGACATAAGGTATATATTTGCGGGAGATTTGTTAGGACAGTTAATTGCATCGTCTTTTGGACTTATGGATTTTGAAATACCGTTTTTCGGCTTGTACGGAGCCTGCTCCACCATGGGGGAATCTATGAGCCTTGCGGCAATGAATGTGGCAGCAGGGTATGCAGATAATGTCATAGCCCTTACATCAAGCCATTTCGCCAGTGCGGAAAAACAGTTCCGATATCCTTTGGAATATGGCTCCCAGAGACCTCTTTGCGCTACATGGACGGTGACGGGTTCAGGGGGAGTCATAATAAGCAGTTGTATAAAAAGCGGTATAAGAATAGCAGGGATAACAACAGGAAAAATCGTTGATTACGGAATAACAGATTCAATGAATATGGGTGCGGCCATGGCACCGGCAGCCTGCGACAGCATATATACTAATTTTATGGATTTTGACGTTACTCCGGATTATTATGATGCAATATACACGGGGGATTTAGGAAAAGTGGGCAGGACAATATTACTTGACCTTATGCAGGAAAAAGGTTTTGATATATCTTCCATTCATCATGACTGCGGTATTGAAATTTTTGATGACAGATATCAGGATACCCATTCCGGGGGAAGCGGGTGCGGGTGCAGTGCTGTAACGTTATGTGCACATATATTAAGGAAGATAGAAGAAGGGTTTTATAAGAGGGTTCTTTTTGTACCTACAGGTGCCCTTATGTCAACGATAAGCTACAACGAGGGGCAGTCGGTTCCCGGCATTGCACATTGTGTTGTTATTGAAAGAATTGATGGAGGTGTATATTAATGGTTTACCTTATTGCGTTTGTCGTAGGAGGTATAATCTGTGCTTTTGTACAGATTTTAATGGAAAAAACAAAACTCATGCCGGGAAGGATAATGGTTATACTTGTTGTTGCCGGAGCAATTCTGGGAGCTGTGGGAGTATATGAGCCATTTGCGAAGTGGGCAAAAGCAGGAGCAACCGTACCACTTACCGGGTTTGGAAACCTGCTTTATCAAGGCGTAAAACAGGCGGTTGACATGGAGGGCTTTCTCGGTATTTTTACGGGAGGACTTAAAGCGGGAGCGGCAGGAATAAGTGCGGCATTGATATTCGGATATATTGCATCCCTGTTTTTTGACCCGAAGATTAAAAAATAACTGTATTAGCACTTGAAAAATCAAATTGAAAATAGTACCATTATATAGAAATAGTACTGTCATGCAGTTATAAGGCAGTTAAGGAGAAAGGAAGTATTTACTATGGAAAAGAAAGATATTGACTGGTCAAATCTTGGATTCGGTTATATCAAGACTGACAAGAGATACGTATCTAATTTTAAAGACGGAGCATGGGATGAAGGCGTTCTTACAGATGACGATAAGGTTGTAATCAGCGAATGTGCCGGAGTTTTGCAGTATGCACAGACTGTATTTGAAGGTCTTAAAGCATATACAACAGAAAAAGGCAATATCGTTGTATTCAGACCAGACCTTAATGCTGAGAGACTTGAACAGTCTGCATTAAGACTTGAGATGCCGGCATTTCCTAGAGATAGATTTGTAGACGCAATTGTTGAGACAGTTAAAGCTAACGATGGCTTTGTACCACCTTACGGAACAGGTGCAACATTATATATCCGTCCATATATGTTCGGAAGTAATCCTGTAATCGGTGTTAAGCCGGCTGATGAATACCAGTTCAGAGTATTCTGTACACCTGTAGGACCTTATTTTAAGGGTGGCGCTAAGCCTATTACAATCAGGGTTTCTGATTTCGACAGAGCCGCACCTCATGGAACAGGTAATATCAAGGCAGGTCTTAACTACGCAATGAGCCTTCATGCAATAGTTACAGCTCATAAGGAAGGCTTTGACGAGAATATGTACCTTGACCCTCAGACAAGAACCAAGGTTGAAGAGACAGGCGGTGCGAACTTTATATTTGTAACTAAGGATGGTACACTTGTTACGCCTAAGTCTGACAGTATTCTTCCATCAATCACAAGAAGATCATTAGTATATGTTGCTAAGGAATATCTCGGACTTAAAGTTGAGGAAAGAGAAGTATTCTTTGATGAGATGAAGGATATGGCTGAATGTGGCCTTTGCGGTACAGCAGCAGTTATCTCTCCTGTAGGAAAGATTGTAGACCATGGCAAAGAAATCTGTCTCCCAAGCGGTATGGCTGATATGGGACCGGTAACAAAGAAGTTATATGATACTTTAACAGGTATCCAGATGGGCAGAATTGAAGCTCCTGAAGGATGGATTAAAGTAATCGAATAAATATTAATATAAGAATCTTATCTTAGGACTCCGACTGTATCACAGCCGGAGTTTTTTGCTGCATTTTTTGGATGAATTATGTCAATTATGCTCGTTTATGTGTTAATTTTGCTCATTGGGGGTTACGGCTATTTACAATAAAAATTACATAGTAAAAAGGGCTGTAAAACAGCCCTTTTATTTAATCTTCTTCAGTTCCGGTTGTTGAACTTTCACTCTCTGATTCTTTTTCATTGTTAAAGCCTGCATTTTCAGGAAGCTTTGCCGTGTATTTGGAAGGATTGATTACATTTCCTTTATGCTTAAGACAATGGTCATCAATGGTCTTTGATGAGAAGGAATATCTGGCATCCTGTATTGTATAAGTTGAAAGGTCAACTTTACTTAAATCCTTGTAAATCTGTATCTTGGTTGTTGTATTAGGACATTCGTCCGTGGCAACTTTTCCCGTATCTTTACAATAAGTTACTTTCTGGTGAATATTGCAATAGTCCGTAGGTTCTGTTCCTTTGACAAAGTATTCGGTCGTGGTTCTGTTTCCGCGCTCGTCATGGTCGCATAGTCCTTCGGCTACTAAAAGTCCCGAATCCTTGCATATCTGTACCGGGATTATATTATCCGGACGTTCAGGTGCGGAATTATCCTTGCCTTCACAGGCTTTTTTGATTACCTCTGCCCATATACCGACGTGAGGAGTTCCGTATTGTTCGGTCTTAAATTCTCTGTTATTATCATTACCTACCCATATTCCAACAGTAACGGATTTGGAATATCCCACAATCCATTTATCACGGTCACTCTGTGTTGTACCTGATTTTGCAGAAATATAGTTATCTCCCACATTAAGTCCGTGAAGAGTACCGTCCAAAAGAACATTGTGAAGGACATTGCCCATAAGCCATGCGGTAGATTCTTTTAATACCTGTGTCTTGGCTGTTTCTGTATTATCAAGGAGAACATGGCCGTCATGGTCAAGTATTTTGGTATAAAGCTTAGGTGTAATAAGTTCACCGTTGTTTGCAACTACGGTATAACCCGTGGTAAGTTCGAGGGTGGTAACACTGCATGAACCGAGGGCAATAGGGAGATAGTAATCTTTATCAGTAAGGGTTGTGATACCAAAGTTTTTAAGGTAATTAATTCCTGTTGTAATACCTATATCATTAAGGGTGTTAAGGGCAGGAGTATTTCTTGATTCGGAGATGGACTGCCTTAATGTTATATATCCTTTATAAATATCATCATTATTTCTTACTACCTGGCCTGTGCTGTAATAAAAAGGAATATCATCATATATCTTACCAAGTGTATATCCTGCGGTATCTATTGCAGGTGCGTAGGCAACAAGAGGCTTGATTGAGGAACCCGCCTGACGTGCAGAAGAGGTTGCCCTGTTAAGTATAAGGCTTTCTGTCTTGTTACCACGGCCTCCGATGATAACTTTAACTTCACCCGTGTTGTTTTCTATAACAACCAATGAAGCCTGTGGACCTACCGTATAGGTTGTGGATTCGCTTCCTTTAACTATTTCACCATGGGTCTGCCCGAGAATATATTCTTTATATTCCTGAACATATTTATCTGCTTCTTCCGTGGTCTTGAAAGTAAGGCTTATATTTGAACCGTATTTTGACTGAAGATATTTAAGTAATGTGGATTCTGTGTAATTACCTACATTACCGTCCTCGTCTTTTACCCTGAAACGGCATGCGACCGTATATTCTTCATATCCGTTCCAACTGTCAGGGTTGTTGATTATAGCCTCCGCATATTTCTGAAGCTCAGAATCTTCACATGAGTATATAGAAAGACCGCCACGGTATACAAGGTTGTATGCCTGTGTATAGGTGTAACCCTTGGTTGTCATTAAATCTTCCATTATCTGCTGTATGAGTGCGTCTGTATAGTACGAATATGCGGTTGATGATGAATTTGAAGTATTGTTATTGGCAATTCTTGAATATACATCATCATTAAGGGCTTCATCATACTGTGCCTGGGATATCATGTTGTTTTTAAGCATATTATCAAGCACAAGCTTACGTCGTTCAGCATTATATTCGGCATGACGTATAGGATTGTATTTGGAAGGGTTCTGTGTGATTGCGGCAATTACGGCACACTCAGATAAAGTAAGCTCCGATACATCCTTATTAAAATAATTAAGAGATGCAGACTGCACACCAAGGTTATTGTTGCCAAGATTAATTGTATTAAGGTAATTCTCAAGAATCTGGCTCTTATCAGCAACTTCCTCAAGTTTTAATGCAAGGTATTGTTCCTGTATTTTACGCTTAAGTCTGTCTGAAAGACTGTTTTCATTCTCAACGGAAAATACGCTGTTCTTAATGAGCTGCTGCGTAATAGTGCTGGCACCCTGGGTAAAACGGAGATTATTGGTAATACCTATATAAGCCGCTCTTATAATTCCTTTTGCATCAATTCCGTTGTGGGAAAGAAAACGCTCATCCTCAATTGCGATAAAAGCATTTTTCAGGTTATCGGGAATTTCATCGTAAGTAACGTATATTCTGTTGGCACCGGACGCAACAAGAGTCTCTGTCTCAACATTGTTACAGTCATATACAATGGTCTTGTACTGGGATGGTGTAACATCATTAATTGTTATCTTAGGTGCTGTTTTGATAATTCCGTTGATTGCCCCGAATACCATTGATGACATCGTGACCGCAGCAAATACAACAAGTAC
>OGEE01001347.1_pt1 | contig 12721 bp, 10 predicted proteins | sample 1570571 | NCBI WGS metagenome assembly OGEE01 (sample SAMEA2582169, study PRJEB24529) | metagenome | biome: Human gut stool | place: China | collected 2011
GTATCGTGTGCAATCTCCAAAACAGAGGAAGCGATATATTTTGCTGCGGAACCAAAACCAGGGGTGTGGTCTGTCTCGCAGAGATCGTTGTCGATCGTTTTTGGAATACCGATAATGCGGACATCACTGCCGATTTTTTTGCCATATTCGGATAATTTTAAAACAGTATCCATGGAATCGTTTCCACCGATATAGAAAAATGCGCCGATGTTGTAAAGCTCAAACTGCTTGAAAATAAAAACATAAGAGGAATCGTCATCCAGATAATCTGGCAGTTTATGACGGCAGGAACCCAAATACATTGCCGGAGTTGTCTCCAGGCGATCCAGATATGCCGGATTTTCATTCATAATTTCTGTCAGATTTAATAAATGATTGTTTAAGATGCCAAGGATTCCATTTACAGATCCATAGACAGTCTCATACTGATCAGATGCCATGACTCCACGGATCACACCTGCAAGGCTGGCGTTAATTGCAACTGTCGGGCCACCGGACTGTGCGACCATTACATTTTTTAAACTCATAGTTTACTCCTTAATAATTCATTAACTTTTGTTAAAAATAGTATCCATTTCTTTTTCTTTTGTTATAATGAAAAAGATAGATTTTTTTGTAAAAATCTTTTTGACTGCTATATAATAGCGGAAAATAACGTGTTTAGCAAGAGGTAGCAGGTGTGAAATGTGATTTATGTCCAAGAAAATGCCTTGTAGACCGGAAAAAGGGTGAAAAAGGAATCTGTGGGCAGACAGAAAATTTAAAAGTAGCGAGGGCGGCACTTCATTTCTGGGAGGAACCTTGCATTTCGGGAGATGCGGGATCTGGAGCGGTATTTTTTTCGGGGTGTCCGTTGCATTGTGTATTCTGTCAGAATGAGAATATCGCAAACGGAACGGTTGGAAAAGAAATCGCTCTAGAGCGGCTCGTGGATATTTTTCTTGAATTGCAGGAAAAAAGAGCCAATAATATCAATCTTGTAACACCGGGACATTTTGTGCCGCAGATCGTGAAGGCTCTGGATCAGGCACGAAGGGAAGGGCTTACGCTTCCGGTTGTATACAATACAAGCAGTTATGAGACGGTTGACACGATCAAAATGCTAGAGGGTTACGTTGATATTTATCTGCCGGATTTTAAATATATGAGCCCGGTTTTGAGTAAAAAGTATTCCCATGCGCCGGATTATGCAGAGGTTGCAAAGGCAGCAATCGCAGAGATGGTGCGGCAGACAGGAAAGGCAGTGTTTGTAAATGGAGATGAAGATAACCTTATTTTAAGTGGAACGATCGTAAGACATCTGACACTGCCCGGTTGTATGGCGGATTCCATGCAGATTTTAAAATATCTGCATGAAACTTACGGAGATATGATTTATATCAGTATCATGAACCAGTTCACCCCACTTTCCAATCTGGAAAAGTATCCGGAATTAAATCGCAGGATTACCGATGAGGAATATGAGACACTGGTGGATTATGCGATCGAGATCGGAATAGAAAATGGTTTTATTCAGGAGGGAGACACAGCGGAGGAGAGTTTTATCCCGGCATTTGACTGTGAGGGCGTGTAACCCTGAAAATAAGAATAATATTTTCCGGTGGAAAAAATTTCCAAAAAAATAAGGAAAATTATATTTACATAATATGGGAAAATGCTATAATTAGCTTCGTATGATTACAAAGAAGGAATAGCAGCGAAATTACTGCAGACAGATTCTTTATCATAATAGAGTGAACTACGAAAATTTACTATAAGTAATTGGAAATGCAGACAAGGAGGAGACGAGAATGAATTTTCTAAATTTAGTTCAGGGCGCAGCCGGAAAGGTAAAAGGGGTTGCGACTTTGCTTAGCGGACTGACAAAGACACAGGCAATCATAGCAGGTGTAGCCACTGTGACAGCAGTTGGCGGTGTCGGAACAGGAGGATATTTTTTATATGACCATTTTCATCAGCCGGAACCAATTGTGGCAGATGTTGTGATAAGTACAGAGGTGGCAGAAGAACCGACGGAAGAAGTTGTGGCAGTTGAAGAGGTTGTCACGGAAGAGACAGAGGCGGCAGAACCGGAAACCGTTACATTGGTCGGAAGTTCTATTGAGAAGGATCTGAAGATCAAGATACAGGACGAGTCCTCGAAAAATGTAAAGGGACAGCCTTTCGAGATCACGATCAAGGCAGACAAGAAGAAGGCAAAATCAACTACATATTCAGATGATGATAAAGATGGTATTATTTACATTAAAAGTATTGATGCCGGAAAATATGATGTCTCTTTGAATGAGATTGATGGATATATTTCAAAAGAAAATTCTTACAAATTAACGGTTAAGGATAAGATTGAATACACCAAGGTAGATGTCAAAGACGAGATTAAATCCGCAGCAGAAGTAGCACCGGCAGAGGATGCAGAGGTAGATAATGTTGAGGTGGAGGCTGTTATTCAGGATACAGTGGAAACGGTTGACAGCACCTGCACACCATCCAAAGTCGGAGCAGGAGATGTGGATATTTCCAATTTCCCGAAAGCTTCTGTTGGTGGATCAACAAAAGTGGACATTGCACAGGCAGCAGTGACGGCTTCCGCAAAACGTGTGGGATACCATGCTACAGGAACGGAATCATCTGGTGTGACTACATCATCCGAGACATCATCGGAAACAGCAACACCAAAATCATCAGAAACAACAGTACCAAAATCATCAGAAACAACAACACCGAGTGAAGGCGGTCAGGGAACTGGCGGTGATCAGAATGGAACACCTGGAGACAAAACAGATGGTACAGAGACAAAGCCGGATGATACGAAACCAGATAAATATGAAATTACCATTGTCCATATGTTTTATAAAAACGATGGAAAAACAAAAGCAGACAAAGCAGATGAAAAAGAGACAGTAACTGTTGCAAAGGATGCGAAAACGGTGTCATCTGCAAAAACATATGACGGATATAAAGCTTCCAACGGTACAACCTTTACCATTCAGGATGGTGCAAAAGAATATACCATCATGTGGGTTGCAACAGCAGCAGATAAGGCTACTTATAAGGTAACACATAATTTCTTTCAGGCTGATGGAAAGACCAAAGCAGAAGAATCCAAAAGTGAAGATATCACAGTAGATGCTACTGCTACTGAGATACAGGCATCTTCTTATGAAGCACAGGGATATAAACTGGCAGAAGGTTCCACGAAGATCAAAGTGGCAGCAGGCACAACAGCATACACATTAATCTGGGTAAAAGCTGCAGCCGCAGCCAGTGCATCTGTCACAGTACCACAGACGGCAGCTTTATATAACAGCACTATTAATAATGCAAATACAATTGGTCTCACAGCAACATTGACAGATGCAGGCAATATTATCACAAATATTACATGGGCTAGCAGCAACGAAAAAGTTGTAAAGGTATCCAATGGAGCGAAAACAGGATGTACACTGACAGCAGTTGGAAAAGGAAGTGCAACTGTTACAGGTACGATCACATACTTATCCAAACCGGGCGATACCAAGACAACCGCAAATGATAAAAAAATCACATGTACAGTTACCGTGAATGATTTTACCGGAAATACAACAACCCAGTTAAAAGATAAATCCGGTAGATTACTTTACAAAGATTCCGAGTGTAAAAAACCAGCAACCGTGGCAGATTACAATGCAAACGGAACTTACTACACCGAGCCGGTTTACACTGGATGGCAGACCATTGATGGAAAAGTATATTACTATAACAGCAACCATCAGCGTGTAACAGGAAGCCAGGTAATCAGTGGTATCACTTATAACTTCGGAAGTGATGGAGCATTACAGCAGGGGTCTGGAAAGAACGGTATTGATGTATCCAGCCATCAGGGAAATATTGACTGGGCATCTGTAAAGGCAGCAGGTATCAATTTTGCAATTATCCGTGTCGGTTACCGCGGATCACAGACAGGAGCATTGGTAGAGGATTCCTGCTTCAAGAAAAATATTCAGGGTGCAACTGCAAACGGCATTAACGTTGGTGTTTACTTCTTTACACAGGCTACAACTGAGGCAGAGGCTGTTGAGGAGGCAAGTATGGCATTGACCTTATGCTCCGGCTACAATCTTTCTTACCCGATCTTTGTCGATACAGAGAACGGAAGCGGAGCAGCCCGTGCCAACGGATTAGATAAAGGCACCAGAACGGCATGCGTGGCTGCGTTCTGTAAGACCATTGCAAACGGTGGAAGAAAAGCAGGTGTTTACGCAAGTAAGAGCTGGTACAACAACAAGATTGATGCATCTGCATTCAGCAACTACTTTATCTGGGTTGCACAGTACAACACAACCTGCAATTACAAAGGAAAATATAACATGTGGCAGTACTCATCTAAGGGAAGTGTTCCTGGAATCAAGGGAAATGTCGATGTAAATATTGCATATTAATTCATGGATTTTAAAAGGACGACCGGTATCTGTTCAGATACCGGTTGTTTTGCACATAACAATCGATAAGGGGAACAGGTTTGCTATATTATAATAAGAAAGAGTATCCAAAACAGATATGGGTGTCGCAGATACCGGAGCGGGAAGTTTCTTTGTTAAGGGAAAATCTTGCCGAAACAAAACAAACTACATTTGTATTAATGCGAAAAGAGGAAGCATGTCATCAACTGTCAGAACAGCGGAGCAGAGATATCATTTTTCTATCTTCGAACCAGTCTCTCTTAGACCTTGCCAGAGATGTGGATGTTCCGGCGATAGCCTATCAGATGCCGGAAACGGATACATTTCTTCATGCCGATATGGTCGTTGAGGGGTTCGAGGAAGTCGATATGACGTTTTTGCAGTGCGTGTATGAGAGACATTTCAACATTCCATGGACGATTTTGGAGACGGAACGCTGTATTGTGAGAGAACTGGAACTTTCTGATCTGGATGACCTTTTTTCCATGTATGCAGAACCCGGAATGACCGATTATATGGAGGGGCTATATGAATATGAGGAAGAGCTGGAATATCAGAAAGCATATATCGAAAATATGTATCGTTTTTACGGATATGGAATGTGGCTTATTTTTGAGAAAAAAACAGGCACGCTGATCGGCAGGGCTGGTGTGGAACACCGGGAAGAGTTAAATGGAGATATGGAGCTGGGTTATGCGATCCGGACATCTTTTCAGCATCAGGGTTATGCCTATGAAGTATGTCAGGCGATCATGCAATATGCAAGAGAGGTGCTGCAGGTACATCTCGTACACTGTCTGATTCAAAAAGAAAATGCTCATTCTGAAAAACTCGCCATAAAATTAGGCTTTTCATATTGCGGTGACCGGGAAATAGACGGCATCCTGATGTCAGATTATCAGATAGAATGGTGATGGAAGCCGGATGCAAAGTTTAAGCGTTGATTTTTGATAGAAAATAAAATATAATCATATATTATACACAAAAGCATAGATAAAAGTGGGTGATCTACATGGCAGAACTTTCGTCAGAAGAATTAGAGAAAATCGTAAAAGAAGAGGACAATAGTATCAAACCAATGAAGGAGTTTGAGAGTCCCGAAAAATTATATCAGGAATTGATCGCCAGTGTCCGTAAGTATCATCCATCTACGGATATCAGTCTGATAGAGAAGGCATACAACATTGCATACGAGGCACATAAGGGGCAGGTAAGAAAATCGGGAGAACCGTATATCATCCATCCATTGTGCGTTGCGATTATTTTAGCAGAGTTAGAGCTTGATAAGGAGACGATCGTAGCGGGACTTTTGCATGATGTGGTGGAAGATACCGTTATGACCGACGAGGAGATCAAACAGGAGTTTGGTGCAGAGGTTGCACTGCTGGTAGATGGTGTCACAAAATTAGGGCAGTTGTCCTACGATGCGGATAAGGTGGAAGTTCAGGCAGAGAATTTAAGAAAAATGTTCCTTGCCATGGCAAAGGATATCCGTGTGATCCTGATCAAACTGGCAGACCGCCTGCATAATATGCGGACACTGAAATACATGACGCCGGAGAAACAGAAGGAAAAAGCGCGCGAGACAATGGATATCTATGCGCCGATCGCCCAGCGTCTTGGTATTTCCAAAATTAAGATCGAATTAGACGATCTGTCTTTAAAATATTTAGAGCCGGAAGCATACTATGATCTGGTTCATCAGATCGCCCAGAGAAAAAGTGTCAGGGATGATTATGTCCAGAGCCTTGTGGAAGAGGTAAAAAAACATATTCACGAAGCCGGAATTCCGGCGCAGATCGATGGGCGGGCAAAGCACTTTTTCAGTATTTATAAGAAAATGAAGAATCAGGATAAAACGCTGGATCAGATTTATGATCTGTTTGCAATCCGTATTATCGTGGATTCCGTAAAAGACTGTTATGCGGCACTTGGTGTCATCCATGAGATGTATAAACCGATCCCTGGCCGGTTCAAAGATTACATTGCCATGCCAAAACCGAACATGTATCAGTCACTTCACACGACATTGATCGGACCGACAGGACAGCCGTTCGAGATCCAGATCCGTACCTATGAGATGCACCGCACTGCTGAGTACGGTGTCGCCGCTCACTGGAAATACAAAGAGGCAAGCAATAATGGCGGTGCTGCAGCACCAATGACCGTTACCGAGGAAGAGAAGTTAAGCTGGCTGAGACAGATTTTAGAGTGGCAGAGGGATATGTCCGATAACAAGGAGTTTATGAGTCTGTTAAAAAGTGATCTCGACCTGTTTTCGGATACGGTTTTCTGCTTCACACCGACAGGAGATGTAAAAAACCTGCCAAACGGTTCTACGCCAATTGATTTTGCGTACAGCATCCATTCGGCGGTCGGAAACAAAATGATCGGAGCCAAAGTCAACGGAAAGCTTGTTCCGATTGATTATGTGATCCAGAATGGTGACCGGATTGAGGTGTTGACTTCTCAGAATTCCAAGGGACCAAGCCGCGACTGGCTGAATATTGTAAAGAGCACGCAGGCAAAGAATAAGATCAATCAGTGGTTCCGAAGTGAGTTGAAGGAAGAAAATATCGTAAGAGGAAAAGAACTGCTTGCATCCTGTTGTAAATCAAAGGGGATCAACCTTTCCGATATCAACAGACCAGAGTATCAGGATAAAATCATGCGAAAGTATGGTTTTCACGACTGGAATTCCTGCCTTGCAACTGTTGGTCATGGCGGTTTAAAAGAAGGTCAGATCGTGAACCGCATGTACGAGGAATATAAGAAAGACCACCTTGCACGTATTACAGACGAGGAAGTTCTTGAGACAATCTCCGAAAATAAAGAAAAAGTCCCGGAGAAAAAATCAAAGAGCGGTATCATTGTAAAGGGACTTTATGACGTGGCAGTCCATTTTTCAAAATGCTGCAGTCCGGTTCCGGGGGACGAGATCGTAGGATTTGTGACAAGAGGACGCGGTGTTTCCATTCACCGGACAGATTGCATCAACATCATCAATCTTTCAGATATGGAGAGAGAACGTCTCATCGATGCAGAGTGGCAGCATGATGAAGAATCCGGCAATTCCGGTCTTTATCTGGCAGAGATCAAAGTATTCTGCAATAACCGTACCGGGCTTCTCGTGGATATCACAAGAGCCTTTACAGAGCGTGCGATTGATATCAATGCGATCCATTCCAAGACGAGTAAGCAGGGAATCGCAACCATTGATATTTCATTTAACACAAAAGGAAAAGCAGAGTTGACGAGCGTGATCGACAAGCTTCGTCAGATAGACAGTATTATTGATATTGAGAGAACCACCGGCTGATCTGGCTCAGGTGGTTTCTTTCATCTTTTTATGGAGGAAGAAAAAGATGGCACCATTAAGTATACAGATATATGTAGTAGGTCCGGTACAGACCAATTGCTATTTTGCGATCAATGATGACACAAAAGAAGTACTGATCATTGATCCGGGTGCAAGTGCAAAACAACTTGCAGAGAAAGTGAAAGAGCAGGGATTGAAACCTGTGGCAATTCTTCTGACACATGGACATTTTGACCATGCGACAGGGGCAGGGGAGCTGGCGCAGCTTTTGCATATAAAAATATACGCGCAGGAAAAAGAAAAAGAGACACTGGAAAATCCGCAGTTGAATCTGAGCGGATGGCAGGGAAGCGAGCTTGTGTTCTATGCCGATGAATATTTAAAAGATGAGCAGGAAATAGATCTTGCAGGATTTCATATACGGGTATTTTTAACACCGGGACATACGGTGGGAGGCTGCTGCTATTATTTTCCTTATCAGAACACGTTATTCAGCGGAGACAGCCTCTTTCAGACTTCTATTGGAAGGACTGATTTCCCGAAGGGAAGTGCTTCCCAGCTGATCCATGCGATCCGGGAAAAACTCATGCCGCTTCCTGATGAGACCGCCGTGTATACAGGGCATGGAGATATGACAACGATTGGAACAGAGCGGATGTACAATCCATATTTGTAGGAGGAAAGCATGATATTAGCAAAATTAAACCAGCCGGAATTTGAGTATGACATACATTCGCTCATCAAAGCATTTTTCCCGGAGGAAAATGTGAGTGCAACGGCAGAAGATAAAAAATATGAGGAAGAGATCACCTTACAGTTTCAGGTGGAGTATGAGCCACAGCAGATAAAAATTGAGTGGAAGGAAAAAAATCAGGAGAGTCATGACCGAAGTTTTCCGGTAGATTTTTTAGACCGCACGGAAACGAAAAACGAATTGAAACAGAATTTTTATCAGATATTATCAGAGATCACGGGCAAAAAGCTTCCGTGGGGGACTCTGACAGGAATCCGGCCAACGAAAATCCCGATGAAATTTTTAGAGGAAGGAAAAACGGAGGCAGAGATCAGAGCCTACATGCAAAAAACGTACTTTGCATCCGATGAGAAAATCGATCTTTCCATTGATATCGCAGAGCGTGAGCTTGAAATCTTAAAAAAGATCGATTACGAGAACGGCTACAGTCTTTATATCGGAATCCCATTCTGTCCGACAACCTGCCTGTATTGTTCGTTTACATCCTACCCATTAGTGAGCTGGAGACAGAAAGTGGACAGCTATCTGGATGCCTTGGAAAAAGAACTGGATTATGTAGCAGTAAAATTTGGAAAAAAACATCTGAATTCCATTTACATTGGAGGGGGCACACCGACAACACTGGAGCCATATCAGCTTGACCGGCTGATCCGTAAAATCCGATGCAGCTTTGATCTGTCACACTGTCTGGAGTTTACAGTGGAAGCCGGACGTCCGGACAGCATCACAAGAGAAAAATTAGAAACGTTGAAAAAATGGGACATCACAAGAATTTCCATCAATCCGCAGACGATGAAAGATGAGACATTAAAAATCATCGGGCGCAGGCATACCGTGGCACAGACCGTGGAGAGTTTTCAGCTTGCGAGAGAGCTTGGATTCGATGATATTAACATGGATCTTATCATGGGACTGCCGGAGGAAAGCCTTGAGGATGTCAGGGATACCTTAGAGCAGGTAAAAGCGTTAAAACCGGATAATCTTACCGTGCATTCACTTGCATTAAAGAGGGCGGCACGGCTTAACATGTTTAAGGAAGATTATAAAGATTACAAGATGTTCAACACCACAGAGCATATGAACCTCACCGCAGAATATGCAAAAGAGATGGGATTAGAACCATATTATCTGTATCGGCAGAAGAGCATGGCTGGCAATCTGGAAAATGTCGGTTACGCAAGTCCGGGGAAAGCAGGCATCTATAACATTCTGATCATGGAAGAGAAACAGACCATCGTGGCGTGCGGAGCGGGAGCTTCGACAAAACGTGTCTGGAATGAGCCAAATCCGGACGGCACTCATCGGATCGAAAGATGCGAGAATGTCAAGGATGTAGCGCAGTACATCGAGAGAATTGATGAGATGATTGAGCGGAAGCAGAAACTTTTTGCAGAAGAATAAAAGGTTTTTTTTCCTGAAATAGTACATCAAATGAGGGTTAGTACATCAAAAAATTACCCAATAATACTGAATAACCTATGAGATGTATTGAAACAACCTAATAACTGTGCCTTAAAGGACGAATTCATTTTAGAAGATGAGTTCGTCCTTTTCTCATATATTCCAAAATGACGGTAGAACTGTTCACAAGTTTTATAGTAAAATTTGAATACAAATTGAGCAACAAATCTGGGAAAACATAATCATCAATGTGTAAAATGTGATAGTCATGAGGAAAAAACGAGAGTCACAGAAAGGATGTGGGAGGCATTGTGCGGGAAGAGAAGCAAACAACCAGCAGCCTTGGCTGTATTATTTGTTCTAATGTTTATTGGTGGATGTTTTTTTGTGAAAGCCAATCAGGCAAAGGAATTTGAGAAAAACGATTATGGGGTGTTTTTAAATGCGGACGCCTCATCTTTGGAACGATTTAAAATGTATGAAACGATTGTAATTGATGCACAGTATTTTACAAAAAGGGATATTGAATTGCTCCATCAAAATGGAACAGTCGTATATACATATCTAAATATTGGGTCGATTGAAAACTTCAGGGAGTACTATACAACCTATGCGGAACTGGCAATCGGTGAGTATGAGCATTGGGAGGAAGAACAATGGGTGGATGTAGCAAACCCAGACTGGCAGAAGTTTATAGGACAGCTTTCTCAGGAACTATATGAAAAAGGTGTTGATGGGTTCTTTATAGATAATTGTGATGTATATTATTACGCTCCATGCGAGAGTATTTTTGAAGGTCTTACAGCTATTCTGCAAATATTTGGAAGCGTGCAAAGCAGATGGAATGGAAGTATATCTGTTGGAATATACAACGAACCCAAAACTAATCCAAAAAATAAAAGAATACTGCAAGGAGCAAGACTTCCATTTTTATATTTCCAGTTCCCTTGAACTTAGATAATGAGTGTTGAGAAATACGAAAAGTATGCGGTTGCTTTTTCTGGAACGGGATAATGTTATTACTATTATTTGATTGACAAAAATTAGATAGGTTTTATAATTGATATTAAGAATTGTTCCTAATAACGAGTTGGATAGAAACAACTAAAAAATAGAAGAAAAAGGGTAAGATTATGTTTGAGATGAAACCAGAGTATTACATTGGAATAAAAATGATTGATGAACAACATAAACAGTTGTTTACATATGCGGATGAAGCATATAGCAGATTATGAAGATTTTGACATACCTTACGGAATGGTTAGTAAATCATATTTTGTATGTTGATGGACAGATTCCACAGGAATGATGTGATATATAGGAGTTTATGAAAGAGATTTATGGATGAAAAACAGTTAAGCATAGATATCGTTGGCTTGGCAGGAGGTTCCTTTATTTGCAAGGATTATTCATCTTGCGGATGTAATAGATGCGATTGCTAACAACATAAAATGTAGACAGGAAAAATGGGATAAATGTTGTGAATTTCTTGTAAAACAAAAAGGATTATTATTTGATGATGAGTGTGTAGAAGCCTTTTTTGAAATGATATCAAAAGAAACATTTGTTTCGTTAGAGGATGGATCTTTTGAGTCAAAGTTATGGGAGATCGTTCCAAGAAAAAAACAGATGTTTGATTGGAATACTTGTAAAAATATTGCAGATTTCTTTGCGAATATTGTTGATTATAAATCTCCCTTTACAAGTAGACACTCTATTGGTGTTGCAGAAAAGGCTGCGCAGTTTGCAAAGTATATTGGATATGATGTTTCAGATATCGAAAAAATGTATCTGGCGGGAGCATTGCATGATATCGGAAAAATGGCGGTCGGTAATGAAATATTAGAAAAACCGGATAAACTTACGGATGAAGAATTTGATAAAATGAAAAACCATGCGGGCTACACATATCTTATGTTGTCACAAGTAGATGGTTTTGAAGATATACGGGATTGGGCTGCATTACATCATGAAAAACTAAATGGGAAAGGGTATCCATTTGGAAAAACTGCAGATGAATTAAATGAACAAGAACGAATTATGGCATGTGTTGATATTTATCAGGCGCTTACGGAAGAACGTCCATATAAGAAAGGAATGTCGCATGAAAAAACATGTGATATACTTGATGAAATGGCAGAAAAAGGTTTTGTGGATGCAGATATTTCACGTAAAATGAGAGATTGTTTTCATTAGCATAGTATGAATGTTACAGAAAAACGGGTAGCCATTAACTCATTGGTATAGTTTGCGACGGGAGCAGATTCATTCATGATGCCCTTATAGATTTCAGCAGGGATGGTCCAAAGATCAGTATCTTTCTCTGCTTGTCGAAAGTGATGGATGGAATGTATAATATTGTTAATGATTCAGAGATATTTATTTTGGAAAAAGTTTAATCAATTTGGAGGTATAAAATGAAAGCACATAAGTATTGGTCAATCGGAGCGTTAATTACTATGATTGGAACTTTTTATACTGGATATAAAGGCTCTAAATCAGGTCATAAGTATTTTGCATGCAGCACTCTTATATGTATGATCATGTCCATGTATACGGGACATAAAATGATTTCAGGTAATAAGAGAACAAGAAAACAGGTAGAAAATACAGAAGCAGAGGAATAGTAAATGTTAGAGTCAGGAACCAAAGCACCGGATTTTGAATTGCCGGATCAGAATGGAGAAATGCATAAATTAAGCGATTATGCAGGAAAAAAAGTGATCTTATATTTTTATCCAAAGGATAATACACCAGGATGTACGAAGCAGGCATGTGGCTTTTCTGAGCGTTATCCACAGTTTACTG
>OGEE01001350.1_pt1 | contig 12687 bp, 10 predicted proteins | sample 1570571 | NCBI WGS metagenome assembly OGEE01 (sample SAMEA2582169, study PRJEB24529) | metagenome | biome: Human gut stool | place: China | collected 2011
ACCCTCAGAACATCCATTCCTTTATCGCCACCAAGGGCATCGTAGAGGGCAATAAGAGCTACGATGATAGAACCTATATCCGGTTATTTTTTTAATGACTTCTGGCCCAAGAAACGGTGAGTTCTGGAGGAGAAAACTATGAATTAGTTTATTTATAATACAGCAAGGGCTGCCAGAATATTCTGGCAGCCCTTATACGTTAGTATGTTATGAAAAATTTGAGAGAATTGAAACTTCACAGTTTCAGAATTGTTTTACTAAACATGATTTTTTTTATATAGAGAAAGCATAGAAATAACTACTTTAATATCGTAGGAGAAGCGGTGGTGGTGCTTATCTGGTCGATGCCCGTGCGCTGCATGGAGTCAACCGAAGCAGAATCGCCCATGGCTACGGAAACGCCCTTGCCACTTTTGGTGTATCCTACGTTTTCAATCTGATTATCGACATCGTTCTGGAATGGAACCTGAGCAGCGTTGCCCAAGGTCAGGACGATGGCTACCACGGCAGCAGCCTTGAAGAGAGGCTTCAGACGCTCTGTCAATGAAACCACCTTCGCCTTGTTTGGCTCCTTGGTGTATTCATCTTCAATCATCGCCATCATCTTCTGGTCGAAGTCATCACCCAGTGTCTCTTGCTTAGCCTCGCCCATCTCGTAAGAGAAGAGCGCCTGATATGGCTTCAGCTCGGCAGGCAACTCGTCCTGGCTGAAGAATGCACGGAGAATCTCCTCTTCTTCGAGAGAAGTCTCGGCCTTCCAATAGCGGTCCAAAAGTTGGTTGATGTACTTATAATCCATAACTGTCGAATTGTTGAAATCTTTGTTTAACTGTTTGTCGAGCCCTGAAGATGTTCACCTTGACCTGGTCTTCGGTGATGCTGAGGATGTCTGCTATTTCCTTATAGGATTTTCCTTCGATGTCTCGAAGTTGCAGACAGCTGCGCTGCTTCTCGGGCAACTCATTAATGATGTTCCTTACAATGTTCAGCTTGTCTTTCTGAATCATTCGTTCGGAAGGAGTGGATGATGTCTCGTCGAGCCTTTCCGTGGTCTGCTCTTCCAGCGAATCATTCTGATTATCCATCTTCTTGATGCGGTCGAGCGAGAGGTTGCGGGCGATGGTGAGGCTGTAGGCCTCGATGGAGTCGAGCTCCTGCCATCTGTCGCGGGCATTCCAGACTTTAATCATGGTATCCTGCACAACGTCCTCCGCTTCCTCCCGGTTGAGAGTAATGCGAAGGGCCAGCCTGAAGAGTTTATTCTTCAGTGGCAAAACATCGTTTTGGAAACTGATTTTTTTCATCCCTCTATAATTAATGACGACTCACTTGTAAGAAAGTTACAAGCCAGTACTAAAAAAGTTATTATTTAACAATCTCTAACAAATTGGGTATAGGAAGCTTTTGCCCTTACAGGGCGATAGCAGCCCACATTCCTACCCCCAGGGTGTTACCCTGGGCTAGGTGCTTCTGCCCTTTCAGGGCGTGTGGCGTTACATACTTTGCTATTTAATAACAGTTCCGTGCTTTCCGTCGATGGCGGTAGCAAGGGTGATAATCACCTCTTTCACGCCTGCGTCGATGGCTGCAAGGGCATTCTCCAGCTTAGGAATCATGCCGCCTGCCACGGTACCGTCTGCTTTATATCTCTCAAAATCGGCATGTGTAATCACTGGAATCACGCTGTCGTCATCCTCAGGATTGCTGAGCACACCTTTCTTTTCAAAACTATATATCAATGTCACGTCGTAGTAAGGAGCCAAAGCCTTGGCTGTCTCGCTTGCGATGGTGTCGGCATTGGTATTGAGGATATTGCCCTTGCCGTCGTGGGTCAGCGGAGCCATCACTGGGGTGATGCCTTCGTTAATCAGGGTCTGGAGCATCTTGCCGTTGGCACGCTCTACATCGCCTACGAATCCGAAGTCAATGCCGTCCTTCAATGGGCGCTTATGGCTATGGATTACGTCCATATCGGCACCTGTCAGACCGAGGGCATTCACGCCGTTAGCCTGAAGCTTGGCAACCAGGTTCTTGTTCACCAAACCGCCATACACCATGGTAACCACCTCCAGCATGTCTGCATCTGTGATGCGACGGCCGTTTACCATCTTGCTCTCAATGCCGAGGGCTGCGGCTACCTTGGTGGCACGGCGTCCACCGCCATGTACTAATACTTTCTTGCCAGGGATGGCTGCAAAATCCTTCAAGAGCTGTGCCAGCTGCTCGCTGTCTTCAACGATGGCACCGCCTACCTTTACTACTGTTACTTTTTCCATCTTTAAGTTTAGTTTATAGTTTATAGTTAATAGTTTATAGGGCAATCTTGCTGTAAACTATTAACTATCAACTGTTAATTCTTACTGAAGATAAGTGTATCCGAAGAGACCATTGCGATAGGTGCCCAGGAACTCCTTGCCTTCGTCGAGGGAAATCTTGCCTTCCTTCACACTCTTGGTTACCCACTGCTCCAACTGGCGGACGAGTTTCTTTGGATTGTACTGTACGTAATCCAATACCTCCTCTACGGTCTCGCCATCGAATATCTGGTCGATGCAGTACTTGCCGTTCTTTACAGAGATGTGGGCTGCATTGGTGTCGCCGAAGAGATTGTGCATATCGCCCAGAATCTCCTGATAGGCACCTACGAGGAACACGCCTAGATAGTATGGCTCGTTCTTCTTCAGTGGATGAAGTGGGAGAACGTTGCCGATATGACCATCGGTTACGAAGTTCGCAATCTTGCCGTCGCTGTCGCAGGTGATGTCCTGCAAGGTAGCGTTGCGGGTAGGACGCTCGTCCAGACGCTGGATAGGCATGATAGGGAAGAGCTGGTCGATGGCCCAACTGTCTGGCAGGCTCTGGAACAATGAAAAATTGCAGAAATACTTGTCGGCAAGAATCTTGTCCAATCCTCTCAGCTCCTCAGGTACGTGCTTCATGTGCTTGGCAAGATTGTTGATCTCGTGGCATACGCTCCAGTACATCGCCTCAATCTCGGCACGGGTCTTCAAATCTACGATACCGTGAGAGAAGAGCTGCAAGGCCTCTTCGCGAATCTGCTCGGCATCGTGCCAGTCTTCCAGCATGTTGCGGGGATTCAGGTTGTCCCATATCTCATAAAGGTCCTTAACCAACTGGTGGTCAGTCTCCTTTGCCTCAAACTCCTCTGGCATTTCCGGCAGGGATGCAGTCTCCAGCACATCAATCACCAATACGGAGTGGTGGGCAGAGAGCGAGCGGCCACTCTCGGTGATGAGGTTAGGATGCTCGATATTGTTCTTGTTGGCTGCATCAACGAAGGTATAGACACAATCGTTTACATACTCCTGGATAGAGTAGTTTACAGAGCTTTCGCTGCTGGCAGAACGGGTGCCGTCGTAATCTACGCCAAGACCACCACCGCAATCTACGAAATCTACATTGTAGCCCATCTTGTGCAGGTTGATGTAGAACTGTGCCGCCTCACGCAGAGCCGTCTGGATGCGGCGAATCTTGGTAATCTGGCTTCCGATGTGGAAGTGGATGAGGCGCAGGCAGTCGTGGAATCCCATCTCCTCAATCTTGTTGAGGGCAGTGAGCAGTTCGGCACTTGTCAAACCGAACTTCGAAGCATCTCCACCGCTCTCAGCCCATTTTCCTGAGCCTGAAGAAGCGAGCTTGATGCGGATACCGATGTTTGGCTTCACGTTGAGCTTGCTTGCCACCTTGGCGATGATATCCAGCTCGTTGAGCTTTTCTACCACGATGAAGATGCGCTTACCCATCTTCTGTGCGAGCAAGGCAAGTTCGATGTAGCTTTCATCCTTGTAACCATTGCAGATGATGAGTGAGTCGCTCTGTGCCTGTACGGCGATAACGGCATGAAGCTCTGGCTTGGAACCGGCTTCCAGTCCCAGGTTGAACTTCTTTCCATGAGAGATGATCTCCTCTACAACCGGCTGCATCTGGTTCACCTTGATAGGATAGATGACAAAGTTTTCCCCCTTGTAACCATATTCCTCCTTGGCCTTCTGAAAACAGCTGGCTGTCTTCTCGATGCGGTTGTCGAGGATGTCTGGGAAACGGAGCAGTACGGGAGCGTTGATGTCGCGTAATGCCAACTCGTCCATGATGTCGCGCAGGTCTATCTGCGTATTGTCCTTGCATGGAGTTACATAGACATCACCCTTGTCGTTGATGCCAAAGTAAGAAGTGCCCCAACCACCAATGTTGTAGAGCTCCTTCGAGTCTTCAATAGTCCATTTCTTCATTTTCTGTTCTTGTCTTGCTTTTTAGTCTATTATAATTTGATGTTGTGAATATACTACGAGTGAAGGTAAGCACTCCTCCTCGCATGGGCTGAGGGGGGAATGCTTACCTTTTGGGTTACACGTTCAGCAGGTTTCTAATCTGCTGAACCGTATTGTTAATCTTGTCGAAGTTGTCCATCACATTGACGTCGATGATGTGCTTGGCCTTTTCGTAGAACGGCTCGCGTTGCTTGAGCTGTTCACGGATGAAGACATCCACTTCCTCGGGAGTCTTGTTGAGCAGCAGGGGGCGTACGCCCTTGCCCATCTTCAGGTGGGCATGCAGGGTTTCTGGGCTTGCCTTCAGGTAGATGGTTTCGCCTGCCTGGTTCATATAGTCCATGTTGTCGAAGAAACAAGGTGTTCCTCCGCCGCAGCTAACCACTACGTTTTCAAACTCTGCCACCTCGTGGAGCATGTTGTGCTCTATGTGGCGGAATCCCTCTTCGCCCATTTCGTCGAAAATCTGCTTCACGGTCTTGCGCATACGGCTTTCGATATACCAATCTAAGTCGTAGAACATCACGCCAAGCTCTTTGGCGAGGGCCTTGCCGACGGTTGTCTTGCCGGCTCCCATATATCCAATGATGATGATTGACTTCATTTCTTTCTTATTATTTTGATAGGATGGCTCCTTTAAAAAGAGAACCATCCATCAGCAATTTACTTCTTTCTGCCTCTAGTCTTTGGCTCCGGTGCTTCCTTGATGATGGTCATGCATTCATCGTAGGTAAGCGCCTCCACATTCTCCTGCTTTGCCTTAGGAATGCGGTAGTTCTTGCCATCGTATGCGATGTAAGGACCGTAGCGGCCGTTCAGCAGTTCCAGTTTCTCATCTTCCTCGAAGGTCTTGATGTGGCGCTTCTGCTCGTTGCTGCGTTTCTCGTTGATGAGTTCTATCGCCTGCTCCAGGGTGATGCCCATAGGGTCGATGTCCTTAGGGATGGATACGTACTTGCGGTTGTGGAGCACGTATGGACCGAAGCGACCGGCACCGATGGTAACGGTGGTTCCCTCGAACTCGCCCACCTGGCGTGGCAGCTTGAAGAGTTCCAGAGCCTCTTCCAGGGTGATGGTTTCGATGCTCTTGTCGGCAGGCAACTGGGCAAATTGTGGCTTGTCCTTGTCGTCGGCTGTACCTATCTGAACCACAGGACCGAAGCGGCCTATCTTCACGAACACAGGGCGACCGCTCTTAGGGTCGTTGCCCAGCTCGCGCTCGCCGGCCTTGTGCTCGCTGCGTGCGTTCATCACTTCCTTCACCTCTGGCTCGAATCCCTTGTCGAAGTCCTTCATCCACTTAATCCATTCGGTCTTTCCTTCGGCAATGTCATCGAATCTCTGCTCCACATGGGCTGTGAAGTTATAGTCCATGATGTTAGGGAAGTTGGCCATCAGGAAGTCGTTTACCACGATACCGATGTCGGTAGGCAGCAGCTTGCCCTTCTCAGAGCCAGCCATTTCCTTCTTGGTCTTCTGCGTTATCTTGATGCCCTTCAGGGAATCTACGGTGTAGTTGCGCTCCACGCCCTGCTTGTCACCCTTCACCACGTATTCGCGCTGCTGGATGGTGCTGATGGTTGGAGCGTAGGTAGATGGACGTCCGATGCCGAGGTCTTCCAGTTTCTTCACGAGGCTGGCCTCGGTGTATCTTGCCGGAGCCAGGGAGAATTTCTCGGTGGCGATAATCTCGCGGCGCTGCAACTCATCGCCTTCCTTCATGGCTGGCAGAATGTGGGTTGAGTCCTCAGCGTTGTCATCCTCATCGGTAGATTCACGATATACCTTGAGGAATCCGTCGAACACAACAACTTCTCCATTGGCAACAAATTTTTCTGTGGTGTTGTCGATATGGATGTTGATGGTGGTCTTTTCTATCTGAGCATCAGCCATCTGTGAGGCGATGGTACGCTTCCAGATAAGCTCGTAAAGACGCTTTTCCTGGCTGGTTCCATCGATGCTGGTCTCGCTCATGTAGGTAGGGCGGATAGCCTCGTGAGCCTCCTGCGCTCCCTTGGAACTGGTATGATAGGTGCGAGGCTTGCTGTACTCGTTGCCGTAAACCTTGATAATCTCGTCCTTGCTGGCATTGCTGCAGAGGGTAGAGAGGTTTACGCTGTCAGTACGCATGTAGGTGATGCGTCCACTTTCATACAGGCGCTGAGCCACCATCATGGTCTGGCTTACGGTGAAGCCGAGCTTGCGGGCTGCTTCCTGCTGCAGGGTTGAGGTGGTGAAAGGAGGGGCAGGTGTACGCTTCAGCGGTTTCTTGGTCACTGCCTCCACGCTGAACTTGGCGTCCTTGCATTTCTCCAGGAAGGCTTCCACCTCCTCGTGGGTCTTGAAACGCTGGTCAAGTTCTGCCTTCACCTCTGTGGCGCTGCCATTCTCATTAATCAATGCGAATACGGCGTTCACGCGATAGTATGGCTCGCTCTTGAACTTCTGTATCTCACGCTCACGCTCCACGATCAGGCGTACGGCAACACTCTGTACGCGACCGGCAGAGAGGGCAGGCTTCACCTTTCTCCAGAGCACTGGAGAGAGCTTGAAGCCCACGATGCGGTCGAGTACACGGCGTGCCTGCTGGGCATTCACCAGGTTCATGTCCAGATGGCGTGGGTGCTGGATAGCGTCCAAGATGGCAGGTTTGGTAATTTCGTGGAAGACGATACGGCTTGTCTTCTCCTCATCCAATCCGAGAACTTCGCAAAGGTGCCAGCTGATGGCTTCTCCCTCGCGGTCCTCATCGGATGCCAACCAAATCTTCTTGGCTTGCTTCGCGGTTGCTTTCAATTCTGTGACGAGTTTTTTCTTTTCCTCTGGAATCTCATAGCGAGGTTCCATGGTCTTCTCGTCTATACTGAGTTCTTTCTTTTTCAAGTCACGGATGTGTCCGTAGGAAGACATCACTTTGAAGTCTTTACCCAGGAACTCTTCTATTTTCTTAGCCTTTGCAGGGCTCTCGACGATAACTAAATTTTCTTGCATAAGCTTCTACACAATTTCTTTTGGTTTGCAAAAGTATATAAACTTTTTGCTTATACCTTATTATATAGTGATTTTTTTAGTTTTTTAAATGTTTCGGGGCAAAAAATGAAGGTTTTCGATAAAAAACAGCCCAAAAGTTTGTGAGGTTAAACTAAAATCGCTATATTTGCAGCCGAGGGGTGTTCTAAGGCTGGAAGAAGCCGAATTATTGGCAATAATCGGTAGATTTCTGCTGTCATTTCTAAGGCAATAGTGGCTTTCCTATAGGACTCCTAATAAATTAAAGATTCAAGTTTCGCAAGTAACTTCCGGTCCCCGAAGGGGGCGAACTTTCAATAACCGCTGGTGAAATGACCGAAGGTCATGGAACCTGCGGACAAGTATCAAGAGGGATAAATCGTCCCCGAAGGGGGCGAACAACATCTATTCTTGCTCTTGTTCGCCCCCTTCGGGGACGATTAGGGGAGAGTATGTCTGCTATCCGCAGGTTCCATGACCTTCGGTCATTCCACCAGCGGTTATTCACATTCGCCCCCTTCGGGGACGGCAGGATGCCACATGCGAAAGTTCAATTAAAGATAGTTGTGGTATGGTAGCATTTTATTTTTTGACTCACCGTTTTAAGAGAAGTATGTTGGAAATTACTTCTGAAACATCCTATGATGTCTTGTGGAAATATTTGCTTCCATACAAGACTAAACCTCTTCCTGCTGATGTTACATTTACGGTAGCTACGGGTAAAAAAGAATATGATATCATTCGACTATATGAAAGTAGCGTGGATTTTTTCTTTAAAAATTACGCTAAAATCAGCCGAATAGCTAAAAATGAACTATTTATGAGTTTTTCACCTCAACAGAGGTAATGATTTAGCAACAGTTCTAAATTCTGCAATCTGCATACGTTTGCTGCCTAACAACTCTTTTCGGCTGCAAAAATACAAAAAAAATAATGAATCTAAGAATTTTATTAAACAAAAAATATCAAACAGAGTAATATGTTGCAAAAAGCACGGTCTTACTAGTAGTCTGTAAAGTCTAAAAGTTGAGTAAAACGTCGTTCGTCACATACTGATGATTGATGAAATATCACACGTGCCTTACTAAACTTTTAGACTTTACAATCTACTAGTTGTTTATTTTGCGAAATACGTATTTACAACATTTGTTGTTGTATTTTGCAATTTTAGCAACTTGTCGGTAAATTCTAAAACTTTAAACTTAACAGGGAAAGTTTTTGTACCCTTTCCTTCTGATGGAAAAATAACATAAAATGTTTCTACGTTTTCCTGCTGTATTAAGTATGGCTTCTCTATAGTATGAGTCTGTCCATTAAAGGAGAAACTAGTTGTGTATGTCGTATCTTTGAATATAAGATTCGAAGTATAAGACTTTCCTTTTGGCAATTGCAACTCCCATTTTTTACCTTTTAAGCTGTCGATTTTAAATGATTGTGCATGAACTAATTGCCCATTTAGGAACAATAGAGAAATAAAAAAATATTTAAAAATTAACTTCATATTTATTTAATTACTTTATACCTATTAATACTATATTATAATCTTGTAAAAAATACCCAGCATTAACTGAGTACATACAAGCAAGCTCAGGGTCCATATAAATAGCAGCACCCGTATTGGAGTTATATCCTACACATAACACATTATGGGCAGAGCTTTCTATTTGGCTATTTACATCAGTCATGACGGGATGCTTGGCATCTATTGCAGACTTATAATTTGTAAATGTTTGAGTTTTAAAGAAATGTGTTACAAAAGGCTCGATATAATCCAAAGAAACACCATCAATCAAAGGATTTGAATTATATGTTTGTGTATAATATAGAATATACGCTCCCTCATTTACTGTTCCACCAAAAACTTTATTGTTTGCATACTCCATAATTGATGTTACGCAGGCATTAGGTATTTGCTTTGCCATTGTTGTTGGCAAACTACTTTTGACAAAGACATCACCTTTTTGTTTTGAATATTTTGTCGGGTTATAAATTATTTGAGTGGAAATCTATTCTTTCGACACATTGTCTGGCTCGATTAAATCAGTCCCTTCACATGCGACCAAAAAAGTCACAGGAATAAAAAATAACAAATGTTTTATCTTCATATACATTTTCCTTTCCAAATGGTTTCGTCATTCAATTCTTGCACTTGTAGCAACCATTTTTAAACCTACAAGATTCTATATTTTTTTGCAAATTTACAAAAAAATATTTTAAGTGTTGAAAAATTAAAATTATTTATCCTTTTTAACAATCTATCTTTGTTTGTTTTTATACACAACTACTTCTCTTGTCTTGTAATTATTTGGATGCAAAGTATGTTTAATGGTTAAGTTTTTCGAAAGAAGAGCATTTTTTGTTTTGCGTATAATTTACGTTAAATTTTATAGGATTAAAGTACAATGATAACATTTTTACTCTATCTTTGCAAAATAAACATTTAATTTTCAATAGTTATGAAACATTTATATTTTTTTCTTATAGTGTCATTCTGTTCATCATTACTCAGTTGCACTAATGATGACAGCTTTCTCGCTCATGATTTTGAGACTCAGCAAAATCGTGCTTTGTCTATTTACACCGGAAACTACAACATCTATCAGATTGCTAAAAAGGTGTCATTACCATCGGCTTCCACAACCAAATTAAACTCAGTAATAACAAATTGCTGTAACGACTATCCTGTTATTAAGTGGCTACATAATTATGCAAAAGATAAAAAATACAATTTTTCAGATGTAAATATTACATCTAAAGGCATGAATGGGAATCCTGCTGCCTATGACCATAGTACAAAAATCCTGTCATTTTTAACAAGCAATGCTATAAATAACACAACTTATCCAGAAGAGTTCATACATATGAACCAAGATAATGTGTATTTTGGAGGAATTGGCACATATGAAAAAACTGCCATGCTAAATATAGAGTTCGAATCAAAATTCATTCAAGATGTTATTCATGCGCCTTATGGAACACAGTTAGTTGGTTCTGGCAATAAGTATTACAATTCATATATCAATTGGGTGTATTCATTTAATCCAACATCTTCATTTCCAAATTTTACCGCAGTAGAATCTGGTTATAACAATATTTCTTGGTGGCAATTTGCTCAGGACTTCAAGGAAAGTTCTCCTTCTCCTTACAAAGATTACGTTATGAGCAATGTGCTTGTAGCAAAACTTATAGATATTATAGGGAATAATTTTGGCAAAAATACAAAAAGTATCGCTTTGGCTAGTTCAAAAAACAGTACAATCTTACCCAAAAGCTTCAAATATAAAGGAAAAACATTTATAGTAAAAGAGAACATTATCAAAAATGCACAAAACAAAATCTCTTTTGCCAATATTGCTGTATCTAGTACTTTAAAAATCAACAAATGTATCCCTGTAGATTCTATAGTCAGACAAGTATTCTCAAAAGAACGTATAAAGTATCTAGCCGAAAGAAATGAAAAAATCATTTGCTTAACTGTATTTGATGGTCAAAGTGGAAAAATAGAAGAAGTCAGTTTTTCTCTGACTTTTGCACCTGATATTACAGAAAAGGAAATTTTTAATTTAGAGCAAATTATAAAAAATCAACTTTTTTCTTTTGAAGATACAAATACTCAAGAACATTATAGATTTGTACAAGCTATAGATTTTACATTGCTGAACAAATGATATAAACCTGTTGACGATTTCTTACTCGCCAACAGGTTTAAATTTAAATCACGCATACGTAGGGACGATTGCTGGATAAAAAACATTCAAATATATCTGTATAGGCGTTTAGAGCTTACAAAAACTTCACATAGAATATCAAACTGGTTGATTTTCAACAGAAGTGTTACAAGTGATACCTAAGACTTTTAGTGGTTTTTATGAAATAGCTGCACTATTTATTGCAAGATACACTCATTCTCAATGTTTTAGGTAGTGTGTACTAAATACCCATGCAGACAAATATATTTTGCTGCGTTGGCTCTTCTTAAATTTTATTACATTTATGTATATAGGTTTTGGGAGACATTTACCGCTATACATAAAATGGAGTTCTGGAGACTATCAAATGGTTCTTATCATTAATTAGAGAAAGATTTTGTACTAAAATTTGAGAAGAACCTTGCGCGTTTGTTCCTTGCTCCTTGCCATAAGATACAAATCTGATTATAATCGAAAATGATGATTTCTTCTATCTTTTGAGATATTCCATTGCTCCTTAAACCATTCAACAATAGGTTGTCTATTGACATACAAAAACAATTGGTTCGGCTTAGTGGAATCAGAGAACACTTTGATTTCAGCATTCTCCACATTGAACATTCTTCTATGCTCCTCAGAATAGAACGAACCGCTAAAGCTCAATGCCTTCCCCATTAGGAGAACTCCGATTTGCTCAGCTGTGAAGCCAATCTTCTGGCACAATTTTTCCATTTGTAAGTGTGCCTCCAACATCGGAAACCAACGTTTGGCTTTGCGGATGATGTCGTTGAGAAAAGATACTTCTGAAGCGTGCTTACTTTTCAAATCAGCAACCTCTGCTTGATGGTTCTGTTGCATCTCGCCGAGTTGTTGACTGTGGCTGTCCTCCATTCGCAGTATTTTCTCATGGAGTTCGTCAATGTATTGCTCTCGGTCAGTCACTAGCTCGCACAACTTTCGGTTGTGTTGCTCCACTTCCTTCAATTTTCCACTGCCCAAAAGAGAACCAATCTTCGACACAAAGGCAGTCTTGGCTTCCATCTTAGCAGCTTGTAACTTCTCCGTACTGATTTCACTCTTGGTCTGTTGTAGAAGTTGCTGTGCTTCCTCTACATCAGATTGCAGCAGCTTCATGCAGTTTTGAAGTCTCTCTGTCTCTCGCTTGATGTTGCGGTAATACTGTGCCGTAGTGGTATGCCTCGCATCCGATCCACGGACACCTCGTTTCAAGCCATACTTGCCCATGGCTTCCGCATAACTGTCGTGATAGCCAACCATCTTGTCACGGTTGAGCACATCATCGGCACACAACCTCACGGCATTGGCTTTCTTGCGGTATGTCCGCTTGCCTTCTTCCGCTGTCTTGTTCTTCGCCTTTCTCCGCTCGCCTGTCACTATCGGAACGATGGAGGCGTGGAGGTGCGGCGTGTGCTCGTCCATGTGGAGAACCACCGAAACGACATTCTCCTTGCCGAATGTGTCCTGCAACCACTTCAAGCTGTCGTTGCACCAATCGTCAAGCTGACCATTGGCTGCGATGTTCATCATGTCCTCATGTGTTCCCGAAAGAACTGTTCTTATCACCCTAACCTGGTCGTTGGTTATCTTGCGCTTGATGCCTGCCGTCTTGATGCGGTGGGCGATGGCTTCATCACGACCATACACACCGCTCGGCATCTTGACAAGCTCACGGTTGAGGT
>OGEE01001366.1_pt1 | contig 12549 bp, 10 predicted proteins | sample 1570571 | NCBI WGS metagenome assembly OGEE01 (sample SAMEA2582169, study PRJEB24529) | metagenome | biome: Human gut stool | place: China | collected 2011
GGATGCGACATTTCCTCCATCAAAATCATACATGCCGAACACACCACACTCCTCATGAAGCTCATCAAATACATGGTTATGCTCGTCAATATCAGAACACCTTTCTAATTTTGTACCGGTATGACTTTTTGTATCTATACTAGTATTTATATACTGATTTATGTTATTGTCCTGGTTCATAATATCTCCGTTTATAATTGCGAAATAGTAACGCGGAATAAATAATATATTAGCGGCTGAATTTGCTTCCTGTAAGAAGCTCAAATGCCTATTTATATTTCTCTACAGTCTTCACAACAACCTCATCAGGTAAAAGAAGGTCATTGTCCGGATTGGCCTTGAGCCAGTCTCTTACATACTGCTTGTCAAATGAAGGCTGTCCCTGTCCAGGCTTATATCCATCAAGTGGCCAGAAGCGTGAGCTGTCAGGTGTGAGCATCTCATCGGCAAGCACTACCTCACCCTGCTCATTTAAGCCAAACTCAAACTTGGTATCTGCGATAATGATTCCTTTGGTCAGTTCATAATCCGCACACTTTTTATAAATAGCGATGGTATAGTCACGAAGCTTGGCAGCATATTCTGCACCCTTTCCGGGGAAACGCTTCTCCAGATATTCCACACTCTGCTCATAGGAGATATTCTCATCATGATCTCCGATCTCTGCCTTGGTGGAAGGGGTATAGATGGGCTCGGGAAGCTTATCTGCCTCCTTCAGACCTTCCGGAAGCTTGATACCGCATACGGTACCATTCTTCTTGTAGCTTTCCCAGCCGCTTCCGGTAATGTATCCACGAACGATGCACTCGATGGGGAGCATGTTCAGCTTCTTGCACATCATGCTGTTGCCGTCGAATTTCGGCTGTCTGAAAAATTCGGGCATATCCTTAACATCAGCGGATACCATATGATTGGGAATCACATCCTCAGTCATATCAAACCAGAATTTCGACATCTGGGTCAATACAGTTCCTTTCTTTGTTACTGTGTTGTCCAAGATCACATCAAAGCAGCTGATACGGTCAGTTGCCACCATGATCAGGGTGTCTCCGTTGTCATAGATCTCACGAACTTTGCCTTCCTTGATCGGTTTCATTTCCTGTACGCTCATACCATCAGTCCTCGCATTCTTATGTTTTTCAGTCTTTTATTGAAACAGGTGTGGGCAAGATACACCCACACCTAATAGATAAACAGATTTGCGAAAAAAAATCAATATATTTTTACTGCAACTTTCCGATAAATTCCCGAACCCGGGCATTTTCCGTTGTAAAAAGTGCTTCGGGAGAACCTTCCTCCACGATCACACCCTGTTCCATGAAAATAATGCGGTCGGATACTTCTCTGGCAAACTGCATTTCATGAGTCACGATGATCATGGTCATATGTTCACTTGCCAGCTGTCTGATCACCTTTAATACTTCTGCCGTCAATTCCGGATCCAGTGCCGAGGTCGGCTCATCGAAGAACAGGATCCTGGGCTGCAGTGCCAGTGCCCTGGCTATGGATACTCTCTGCTGCTGTCCGCCGGACAGCTGGTAAGGGTAGGCATCTGCCTTATCCGACAGTCCCAACTGTGCTAAAAGCTTCTCCGCCCTCGCCACGGCTTCTGTGCGGCTTACCTTATCCACATGGATCGGCGCATCGATGATATTTTTCATCACCGTATAATGGGGAAAAAGGTTAAAATTCTGGAATACCAGTCCAAAACATTTACGGATCTTATGTAATTCCGCCTTCGATGCATATTCGCACTGTACTCTGCCGTTTTTATCCGTTTTCTCTGAAGCTGCCGTCCGCCCTAAATAGATCAGCTCACCGCCGTCCATTTTTTCCAAAAGCGTTGCACAGCGAAGCAGTGTGGACTTCCCGGAACCGGAGGGACCGATGATGGAGACCACCTCTCCCTTTTTCACGGCCAGGGAGATATCCCGTAGCACTCCGTTTCCATCAAAGCTTTTTTTCACATGATTCATTTCTAAGAGGATTTCTCCGTCTGTCTGTTCCATATACGATACTCCTGTCTGTCACCTATCTGTAATAAGATGTCTTCTTCTCCAGGTATTCCATGAAGGATGCCACAACGAGATTAAAGATATAATAGAATACACCTGCCGCCAGCAACGGAACCACACTGGTCTGTGCTGCTCCGATCTGCTTCGCGACTGTAAACATCTCCGCAATGGAAATGGTAAATGCCATAGAAGTATCCTTGACTAATGTGATAGTCTCATTGGTCACCGGCGGAAGCACCCGCTTCACGACCTGCGGCAGAATGATCTTCACGAAAGTCTGTGCCTTACTGTAGCCCAGTACCTGCGCAGCCTCATACTGTCCCACCGGAATAGATTCGATCCCCGCACGGTAGATTTCCGCAAAATATGCTGCATAGTTGATCACGAATGCCACGATCACCGCCGGGAAACGATACCCCGTTCCCACGTGCATGCGGAACACATAAAAGGGTGCGAAATACACCACGATGATCTGCAGCATCAGAGGGGTTCCTCTCATGATGGATATGTAAATTTTAGAAATAATGCGGATCACCTTACATCCTGACATTCTTCCGAAGGCTACGATCAACCCAAGAGGAAGGGAGAATAAAAGGGTCAGTACAAATATTTCCACCGTTATCAGAAAGCCCTCTGCCAGCTGGGCACTCATGGTCAGCAAACTCATGAATTCTACTCCTTAACTATCCTTAGTTGATTATTTACCGAGACATACGCTGTCGGTCAGTCCCCATTTTTCAGCGATCTGTGCGAAGGTACCATCCGCTGCCATTTCGTCCAGTGTCTTCTGTACGGTATCTCTCAGTTCATCATTACCCTTCAGGAAACCTACTGCATACTGCTCTACAGCCAGCTTGTTGTCCTCGCCCTGCAGCATAACGAATTTTCCTTCTTCTCTCTGCGCAATCTGATACTGTGCCACACCGATATCAATAGCTACGGCATCTACCGCACCCTGCTCCAGATCCATGAAAGCGGTATTGTAGTCCGCATATTCGATCAGCTGGGAGAAGGAATCACGCAGTGCAATGTTGTCTGCATTTTCTTCATCGTTCAGAGCAGCCAGCGCAGAGGAATCCTTCTGTACTGCTACCACCTTGCCTGCCAGTTCTTCCTTGTTCTGTACACCGGAAGCAGACGCTACGACGAATACCTGACTGTTGTCGATATAGGGCTCTGTCCAGGTGTAGGCATCTTCTCTGCCGTTCATGGTGAAACCGTTCCAGATACAGTCAATGGCTCCGGAAGAAAGCTCCATATCCTTGGCATCCCAGTCGATAGGCTGCTTTACCAGCTCCCAGCCCTGTCTCTTGCATACTTCTGCTGCCAGATCCAGGTCAAAGCCTACATATTCTCCATTGTCATCACGATATCCGTAAGGGGGAAATTCCGCATCAAAACCTACGGTAAATGTCTTATCAGATCCTTTAGAACCACAGCCGGTAAGAACACCTGCTGCCATGCTGATTGCCAGTAATGCCACTAATACTCTTTTCATAATACATCCTCCCGTTCTGCCACTCACTGTTGGCCGCGTCGTATACTTTAGCATGGTAAATTGCTAACACGGTGTCATAGTAACATAACGGGAGGGTCTTGTCAATTCTTTATCGGTCGTAACGCTCCACCATCGAGAGAATTTCCTTTGCATATCTGGGGTATGCTGCTGCTATATCCTTCACTTCGTTCCTGGCGGTCTCCGCCACCTCCTGGTTGTAATCCATCTGTTTGCGGAGCGCCTGTCTTCTCTGAATGAGTTCATGTCGGATTTCCACCATTTCGCGTTTATCCAAAAGAGCTGCCGTCTGACCGATCCAGCGTTCCGGCATCTGTACCCGATAGTTAGACAGCTGTTCCACCAGTTGCTTCTGGTAATATTCGATCTTGGCTTCCGCCTCCGCGAACTGTTTCCGTTCTTCCTTTTCATCCTGGTACATTTTCCACAGCTTTTCCAGTCTGGCTGCACTGTCCGTATTATATTTCAGATACAGATATTCCATCAGCTGACAGTTGTTCACATACCGGATCTTTACTTTGTTCTGCAGCTGGATCAGTTTATTGATGGTCTTCTCCACACGCTGCAATTCCCTGTCACTGTCCATGTATTTGATACACACATAGGAGATTGCCACTGCGCCGGCGCCTATCGCCAGGAAATATCCCACGTAAGTATCCATTTCAAATGCAAACTGCAGAACAGCCAGCATGATCACGCACACGATCAATGCCGTCAGGAAGATCACCGCCATTCCCCTCTGATTGTTCATCAGATTCTCCAGTTCATTTCTGCGATATTCATAGGCATGCCGTTCTCCATCCAGTCGATGCAGATCCTGTCGTACCAGATTGCCGTATTTTTCGCCTTCCCGGATCTTCTGAATCCCTTCTTCGATCTCATCTTCTCTTTTACGGATGGCATAATAATCCGCATCTTTCATCCGGTTTTTCTTCTCACGATATTTACTGCGTTCCTGTTCCAGCGCAGATATTTTACCTGCGGTACGGTTGATCTCCCCTCTCTGCTGTGCAGGTAACGCCTCAATCTCTTCCATATCCGTCAGATACGATGTTACCAGTGTATATTCTCCGGTGAGCAGATCGATCTCCCTGGAAGCTTCCGCTATCTGCTCCAGGCAGTTCACAATGTAACGTTTCCGCTGATCTTCCTCTTCAAAATTTACACCGTTACGTGTATAGACCAACTGTTCCCAGTCATCCTCTTCCACCGGTTCTGTTTTTTTCTTAAAAAAGCGTTTCCACCACGCCATAGTTTTCTCCTGTCCGTTCCAGTCCTGTTATATGCTGACACTCGTCCGATAACTGTTTTTCAATGCTGTGATGAGTCTCTCATTTTCCGCATCGTATTTCTGTCTGTCATTTGCGCGCCATTCTCTTCGCAGTTTCAACTGCCGGAATTCCGGCTGCTGTTCCCATTCTCTCCCGAATTGTTCCATACTTTTCTCCAGTTCCAGAGATTCTGTATAGAATTCCGGGTTCCGGGCCGCAAATGCCACATAAGCATCTTCCGAAAGCTCCATGCGTTTTGCCGCAAGATAAGCATCCAGATGGCTTCTGTCCGGATCCGCCTGCCATGCCTCACGAAAATACTCTGCCGCCTTATCATAAAGCATCAGTCCGGTAAGGGCCACGCCTTTATTATGCAGGATCGCCGCCCTGACTTTTCCGGCCGGAAGCTCTCTTCCTTCTCTCTCCAGATCACTCCAGGTCTCCAATAGCATATCATATCCGCGAATGGCCGCGGCATATTTTCTTTTTTCCACCATATAGTCGATCTGGCTCTTACGTTTCTCCAGGTTGCTGAGTCCGGATCCCTGCTTCAGCACCTGTGCGACTGCCTGCAGCTCTTCTTCCCCATAGATTCCCACATACTGCAGAATCGTCAGCACGAAAACACTCAGTGACCCCTGTTTATGTACCATGGGGTACAATTGCTTTGCCAGTTCTCTGACCCTGCATTCCTCTCCGATCCAGTCCACCAGTTTATCATTCATGATAGACATATCCAGAAGAAACGCATTTTCCTTCAGGCAATAACACAGTTCCTCCATGCAATAGACCCGGATCTCCAGTTCTTCTATATTATAGGCTGTTTCACAATATTCACCTACACACAGACTTGCCTTCATTTCCATTCTCATCTCCATCCATCTTCATCTCCGGTCAGAGTTCGATCTCTTCCTTCCAGATGTGATGTGTTGCAGCACGAAATGTGCCAAATCCCAAATCCTCCAGTTCTACCTTGAGGTGTGTGTCATCCCGCATTTCCACGCTGATCCGCAGGCGGATGATTCCCTCCTGTAATTCTTCCGGTACGATTCTGGCGATCCGGTTCCCCTTGCCGGTCAGGGAAGTGATCAGGATCTCCACAGCTCGTCCCTCCAGCAGATAGAATTCCATGGTATTTTTGGCTTCATACCAGTTGATTCCGGCATCCAGCAATGCCTGGTAGGATTCCTCTCCCTGTCTGAGAACCTTCATTCCGATATTGGATTTGAGTTTATCTTTTCCCAGAAACACATGATTTTTACCGTTTTCCCCGGGAGTCAGTCTCTCCATCATGCCATAACAGGCACCCTTGCTGAACAGATTATTGCCCTGGAAAACTCTCCTCCCCTTACACAGATAGCGCAGGGATTCCTTCATCCAGTCCCGGGAAAAAGCTTCACCGATCAGATATACCGAAGATATCATCTGATTTTCACACAGTTTTTTCGCGATCTCCTGCATTTTCTCATCGGATTCCGGTACCGGGAAAGGAAATTCCCTCTCCTCCATATATGCCACTACAGGTGTGGTATGCCGGTTGCATTCCATGCAGTAGGTACGTATGGAAGCATCTCCATATTCGCATAATATCGTCTTATGCCGCCACAGTTCCTCCGGCTGGTACAGATTATAGTAATAAAAGCTCTCCACATGACTTTGGAAGCAGATCTGATCCGTCTTCAGATGAAGTCCCTCTGTGGCTGCTGTCAGCACTTCCAACATCCGATGATCCAATTCTTCGCAGGTGATCATCAGGGCACCGATACGTTCCGTATTTGTCACCTGAGATAAAAGACCCAGACTTCGTTTCAGGAAAAGCGTCAGCAACGCAACCGGATCAATCGGTGCGCCGTCGATCTGCACCGGTTCTCCGTCCCTGGCCAGCTTCAAAAGGTTCTCCACCAGAATTCCTTCTTCCTCCCCGGCATATCGTATTGCTTCGCTTCCGTAAAACCACTGGTTGACTCCCTGTCTCTTACTGAGCGCCAGCGGAATGGTATAGACCGAAGATCCCGCTACGGAAGACAATGTTCTGATCTCTTCCTCACTACCCGTAACATAGCAGCTGATCTGCGCATATTTGTTGCCAAGATCATATCCGACGATTACTTTTTCGCTTCCCGGCAGTCGCATCTTCCTTCCGCCTCCTCTCTGTGGTCTGTCTGATCTTACTGCAGAGTGAACAGTCTGTGATCCAGATATTCTCTGCGGTAATATTCCTCCAGAAGATGATCCAGTGTATCATCATCCTGCAGCGTCATACTGATCATCATATCATTGACAATCTCGTATTTACTGTCCGGATTATCATTCATGATATCACTCTTCTGTAAGCTTCCGCTCTCCGTCAGTTGTTCTCCGTTTGCGGATTCTTCCATAATATAATACTGAATATTCTCACCAAAAAAGAGCACAAACTCTTTGAAAAATACTCCACTGTATACTTCCTGCATGTATTCCGACAGATAATCCTCCGCCTGTCCGTTCTCATGCAGCATCACATAATGAATTCTTGCCCGGACACCGCCTCTGGTATGATACTCCACAATGGTCTTGTCCTTTAGTTCCTGCAGCTCGGGAAGGCAGTCCTTATATTCCCGGAAAAAGTTCAGATGAATATGCTCTTTCATCATTTCCTGCAGGAAGTCCCGGATCAGCAGCTCATCTTCTCTCTCCAACCTGTCTCTGTTCTCCGCATAGAATTTCAGATATGCCAGTTTACAGATTCTCTGTGTCTCTTCCCCCCGCAGATAGCAATTACGGATTTCATGAAAAATGTATTCCTCCGTCAGTTTTTCTCTGCAGAAGTAATCATAAGAGCTCTGGATCAGAACCGCCTCTTCGATCTCCTGTCCGGCTCCCTGAGATACGTAATAGCGGAAAATATCCAGCCGTTCTCCCACAAATGCACCGGAAAACAACATCTGTACCAGAATTTTCTCACTGAGTTCATAGCAGTCTACTTCAAAAGATCTGGCTGCTTTCCAGATATCACGCAACTCTTTCGTCGTTCCCTGTACATAATGAGACAGATACTCCAAAACATTTCCGTTGTATTTTCCTCTGCGAAAAACAGACAATGCCGCCGCATATAAGGCAGGTTCTCCGTCATGTACGGACTGTGAGATCAGCGCATCCGTCAGGCGCAGCAATATTTTGGCTTCCGCAAAATACGGTGTATACCGTTCGATCCACTGATATGCCTTCTCATAATTCCCCCGCAGTATCAGGAAACGCAGTACGGTCTCCCTCTGTTCCACCGTCAGATGTTCTCCATCAAACTCCTGCAGATATTCGTCCAATGCCTGCACATCATCAGCATCAAAATAAGCCTGCGCCAGCTCTACCGCTATTTTATGCCGCAGCTTCGGCTCCACGGCATCGGATGCCGCAAGTCTTGCCATACGCATTAACTTTGCGGAAGACATAGCTTCTTCTCCTCTGTCATTTTGTGCAAAATACAGATCCAGTTCCACAGTATCCGGCACATAATGTTCCAACAGCCGCAGATATTTTCCGGGCACCAAAAGCTTTTCCAGCGTGTATTCCACATTTTTCAGGAATCTGTTCCCATAGGCATCCTCAAATGCAATGGTATAATCATTTCCGTAGATTGCTACCCATGTGATACCGTTCTGCAGTAAAGTCTCCGTCATTTTCAGATTGCCCGGCTGACCGACGATCACCTTGCGTATTCTGTTATCTTCCACCCGTACCAGATGTGCAAACAGAAGACGGGAAAGCGGCTTTGCCATTGTCTCCGTCACAATCGCGGGTGTCAGGAATCCCTGATACAGCACCGCCAGATGTCTGTTAATGTGCTGTTTCTGAATCTGATCGATGACAAACCGTTCGATACGCGGTTCGTAATGTTCATACAATTCTTCGTATTCCGCCCTGTGTTTCAACAGATACGCATATAAAAAGGCACTGTGTTCGTAATCCAGATTGTTCTGGAACGAGAAATACATCAATATTACCTTCGGCAGTTCCGTTACGGAATCCATATCTGTCGAGGCCATATAATATTCATACAGATTGGTGATCCGCAGATGGCTTTCCACACCCTTCTCATACCAGCCAAAAGCATCCGTACCGGTCTTGCCTCCTTTGATCAACAGACTGCAGATTTCCTGCAGGATACGTACATCTTCTTTTTTCCCATATACTTTTTTCAGAATTCTGCACAAAAGCGGCGAATATTCCCGCACTCTGCCTGACAGATACAGAAGCTGTTCTAACAGACTGTCACTGATCGCCTCCTGTCTGGCGCCAAAATGCAGCACCTGCAGTTCAAATCCGTTCAGTTTCCGCAACAATGCAGGATTGCTGTTCAGAAGTGCCAGTGCCTCCAGATAGATGACCGGACTGGTACATCCATACTGATATTGCTTCTCCAGGAACAGCCATTTTCCGGAAGCAGACCGGTTATACTCTTCCGACAGATACAAAAGCAGCCACGCCACCCGCCATCTGGTCCTGTCATAGCGATAGATCTGCTCCACCTGTTCCGCCATCTGCCTGGTATACTGGGGATCTCTGTGGATCAGTGTCGTCAGATACAGATAATATGCCCACAGATCCCCGCCGGCAGCTTTCTGTTCCTCCAGCATATCCGCTGCATGATCCAGGATCCAGCCGGCTTCATTGTATCTCTCTTCGGTGATCAGAAGCTGTGCCTGAAACAGTCTGGCCGATGCATCCCGTTCATCCATAGTCACCATACGTTCCACCAATTTGCCGGTCTCTGCCAGCCAGGTACCTGTTCCGATCTTACGTAATCTGAAATCCTCATAATATTTCATGATCTGTGCTCTGCACTGCATATGACTGTGGTCCGCATGCCGCACCGCCGTCATATCCCCCAGCTGTACCGTCACCGGGATCTCCAGCGACGTATAAGCATTGTATATATAGATCCTGCCGAAATTTTTACCGGGCCTGCATATACTGCTGTCGATATAGACCGGGAGTCTGCACCGGTTTCCCAGAAAATCGTCATCACTTAATGTTTCTTTTTCTGTGAAGACAAACTCTCCCTCACATTCGATCTGTAAATCGGTATATCCCCAGCCGTTTCTGACAATATTCAGGCTGTTCTCCGTCACCCCGTAATTACCTTCCGCTCTGGAAAGCTTTTTCACCAGTTCCTTTTCCTCTATCAGAAACTCTATCTGCTGCTTTTTATTGATACAGATCAGAAATTCCTCCACGTTCTGCTCATTGCCCTCATAGGCGGACAGCATACGATAGCAGCCATAAAAATGTTCATCATTCCCCTGGAACAGACGCCGGAAATCCGGATCATAGAATAACCGTACCGCTTCCGCCCAGTTACTTTTCGCCAGATTAGCAAAATGAAACAGATTCCTTATGGTACCGATGGAAGAATTCAATACGCCATGCTCCACGTTCACCACGAAAGGCAGATTGTATTCTCCCCTGTTGCTGACTACAGAAAAAGAGCCCTTCACCACATCCCCTTCCTCCAGATTCTCTCCATGGAAGCAATAAAAAATTTCTGCATCGGAGCCGGTAAACTGGTCTGTTATGCATTCCATCAGCAGATGGTCCGATATTACAGATCCTTTTACATAGCCTTCCGATGCAGAAAGGATGTGAAAAGAGCCTTCGTACGCTGTTCCCTGAGACAGGGAAATCTCTATTTTAGAGCAGGAGAATTCCAAAGAACCATTCTCATAATCGAAGTTTCCTCCTAAAATTCTATCAATAATCTCCTGCATGTACCTTCACCCGTTCCCTGTTGTCATTTGGATTTATTATACCAAATTTACCAGTTGAGAGCAAGCTGTAGACCCGGTTAGTCCAGGTTTAATTTTCGGTTCATGATGTAATAAGATACGCCGTACATGATGGCCGCAATGAGCAGACTGGTGATCACGTTAATATCATAGGCGGAATTGGTGCTCACCGTGATTCCACTGGCACTGTTTGCGACATTGGCACCAAACATGAATGCGCTCTGTACGGTGCTGCCGATGATGGACGACAGGATCGTCAGGCCGGCATATGCCAGAATTCCCATCAGGCCTTTATGTTTGGAGGAAAGCTGTCCGATGGTCAGCGCTCCGAACAGAGTGACCATGGTAATGAACGGTCCTGCCACATAGGTTAAGAGCAGCGTGATTCCATAATGCAACAGATTGATCCCCATCTCTTCTTCGTATGTTCTGCCAAGTTCATAAAAAGCATCTGCCAGAAATTCCCAGATATTCCCATTATATTGTGTCATTACACCACTCAGTTCACCAACATTTAAAAGTCCTGTCATCAAAGACACGACCAGTGCCATCACTGAGATACCAATGCCTATCGTAAGGAACAGATACCAGACACCGGAGACCAGTACCTTGCTTAAAAACAGCTGGTTAGCTGTTACCGGCAGGGTGTGGGACAGATAGCCTTCATCCGTATACATACTGCGGTAAAAGCGGATGCCCAAAAAAATCAGCATTCCCCAGGTGGACGCCAGCAGCATGATCACATACAGGATCAGTGTTGCCACAAAGGAAGAAACTACAAACCAGCTCTGTGCCGCATTGATATCATTGCCGTCCACAATTTCCGTTACCAGTCCTCCCGGCATGCGTAATACCACGCAGCCGATCACAGTGACTGCAAGCATTCCCAGAAGCATCAGTGTACCTGCTCTCCAGATATTTTTCCATTCATATTTCATTAACTTTCCTAACATGCGAACACCTCCCTGAAGTAAGCATCTACAGACTTACCTTTCTCTTCTCTGATATTGTCAACGGATGTATATAACACCAGCTGACCATAACGCATGAAGATGACTTCATCCAGTACCTGTTCCACATCCTCGATCAGATGGGTAGAGATCAGTACCGTGGCTTCCGGATTGTAGTTGTTGATAATGGTGCGCAGGATGTAATCTCTCGCTGCCGGATCCACACCGGCAATCGGCTCATCCAAAATATACAGGCTGGCATTCCTGCTCATCACTAAGATCAACTGTACCTTCTCCTTCGTACCTTTGGACAATGTCCGCATTTTCACTGCAGGATCGATCCCCAGACTCTTTAACATCTCTTCCGCACGTTCCCTGGAAAAGTCTGTATAAAAGTCCTGAAAGAAATCCAGAATCTCCCGGATCGTCTGATTCATGGTCAGATACGTGCGGTCCGGCAGATAAGCTACCTTGCTCTTGGTCGCCGGTCCTACATAATTTCCGTCGATCATGATGGTACCTTCCGTCGGTGTCAGCAGACCGTTCAGTATTTTGATCAGTGTCGTCTTACCGCTGCCGTTGGGTCCCAACAGGCCAATGATCTTCCCCTTGGGGAGACTTACGGTCAGATTGTTCACAGCCACATTGGCACCATATTTCTTGGTCAGATTTACAATTTCTACCAGATTATTCATTTCTATTTCCGCCTCTCTTTATTTTCATCATAAATTTGCACCCCTGTCAGGCCTGTACCTTATCGAAGAGATTCCGGATCTCCTCTCTCTGATATCCCAGTTCCTGCATGTTGTTGATAAAATTCCGGACATGCCCGGCTGCCAGCTGTTCTCTGGTATTCCCGATCAGCTCAGTGTCCTCCGTCACGGTTCTACCGCTGGTGCGCTGTGTCACGATCAGGCCGCTCCGCTCCAGTTCCGCAAAAGCTTTCTGCATCGTATTCGGGTTCACCGCCGCCACGGCCGCAAGATCTCTGACACTCGGCAGCTTCTCTCCCGGCTGATATTTGCCGGACACGAT
>OGEE01001368.1_pt1 | contig 12546 bp, 15 predicted proteins | sample 1570571 | NCBI WGS metagenome assembly OGEE01 (sample SAMEA2582169, study PRJEB24529) | metagenome | biome: Human gut stool | place: China | collected 2011
AATCCTACTTTATAGAGCAACATGCCTAAAATAATCTTTCAACCACTTATGATTTGCTATCCGCAGGAAGTGAATTTATAATTTTTGTTCCATTAGGATTCTATCAATCATAGAACTTTTCTTGAAAAAGGGATACGTATGATAAAAACTCTTCGGCTCAATGGAATCAGAATCTTGCTCCATCATCCATGCCGAAACAATCAAAACCATCATTTCGTAGTTTGCCTTTTCCCTCTGTTTGGGTGGCAATCGTTTCAATGCTTTCCGCAGTCCTTCTATCTTTTGGGGATACTTCCGTAGCATTCGGCTTAATCCCTCAGAAAGGGTCTCGTCATACTTCTCATCGGTATGCGACAAGCAATGCCTTATCACCAATATGTAGTCCTGCTCTTCGGAATGTTCTTGGGCAAAGAAATCACCATCTATGATTCGGCTGAGAAATAGGCTGTCGGTATTCGTTTCTTTCTTGCCTTTCAATTCTATCCTTCTTATGCTTTTGTCACAGAAAAGGACTCCATCAGTATAAGCGTTTAGTGGATAGATATAACATTTTTCTCGCCCTCTTTTAAACAAGTATTTTATATCATAGAAGATTTCGCCAGTCAAAGTTAGCGTATCAGCCTCTAATGAAGCAAAGTAAAATTCTTCGATTTTATTTTTGCCAAGTGCTTTGTTACTTTTGGAGATTTCCAATGTGCCAGTGGTGTCATTATCAAATGTAAGTTTTACAGATATTTTTGTGTCAGAAAGTTTCACATCTCCGACATAACAACATATACCTTTTTCAAAAGTAGCTGATTGACATCCCATACTGCATAGAAACAGTATGGTGATGCTTGTCAAAATGATAGCTTTTCTTCTTCCCATAATCACTTTAAACATTACGTTCTTTTTCATTCGTAATAAGTTCTTTCATATCCACAGACAGTAATTGTGCAATTTCAAGAAGTGTGGTAAGGTTAGGTTGAGAGCGGTTGCATACGTAAGCATTGACCGTACTGAAACTTCTTCCCAACTTCTTTGCAAGCCATGTTTGGCTTATCCCTTTGTCCGCTAAAACAACTCTTATGCGATTTAACTTCATATTTTTATCGTTTTTATGCTACAAAAATAACGTTTTATTTTGATAATCCATCCAAATCCCTTGAATATCTGCTGTATTCCGTCGTAATTTAGACAAAATAGAAATATAATCTGCAAAAATGGAACTAAGCAATTGATTTCCCAATATGGCAAGATACATATATGCGTTTATGAATATGTTCTTTTTGCCATACTCTTAAAATGACGTTACATGAAAATTACTGTTGGTAACTACTCTTTTACCTTTGCAAAGACTAATCTTAATATTTTGTAAAATCACAGCATAAAATGTTGTTTTTCAGAAATTAGATTTAACTTTGCACTCGAAATCAAAGCGTTCTTTGTATATTGCAAAGTTGTGAAAGAAAAAGAATATAGCTCGTTTCTAAATCGTTAGCAGTCACATTCTTTAAAATACTCAACTCGCTGATATTCAATAAATAAAAGGATTTACTGTGACTCCCCGAATGGAATGAAAATGGCTTGGTGATTCCTGCCTTCTTCAACCATGCTTTAAGGGGATGGTTAATCATGCTGCGCTTCAATCCCTTGAACACGATACCCGTGCTTGGCTCACCACATAGTTCGTATGCCTCGTTGCTGATAGGCAAGGTTGCCTCGGTCTGAGTCTTCTGGGTACGAATACGCAAGCAATAGCCTTGGTCGGGAGCTATCTCGAAGTCTTCCCAACGCAATTTTAAGATGTCGCTGATTCGCAATCCTGTGAGGCAAGCAAAGAGGGAGGCAGACTTCAGTGCAGGTATATCGCAAGGAGTAGCTGCCAACTGCTTTACTTCATCGAGGGTAAGAAACTCCTTCTTTACATCTTGTGGCTCAATCTTGTCCAGATAGTCATTGATGTTCTCACGCAGCCACTTGTCACGATAGGCGATTTTTAAGAGACCACGGAAAGTAGAGTAGTAACCTGCTGCAGAGTTGAGAGATACCTTTTGTTTTGTTCGATTCAACTGATTTGCATTCAGAAGATACTCTCTGAACTTTTTGCAAAGTTCCACTGTCACATCCCCAAATGTACAATGACCTTGAACAAATTTGAAGAAATGCTTGTAGACACATGTCCACTTGTCATCTTTCTTATGTGTCATCTTCTCAAAGTATGCCAAAAAATCAGCTTTCTGTCGTGTTTTGTCCAAAAAACCAAATTCTTCATTGATGAGTGATTGGGTTCTGATACAACGGATGGCCTCTGCTTTGTTGAGCATATCTGTATTAAACTCACGTTCCATCTCATTCTTTGGATGAGCATAGATATAGATACCTAAATATTCCCTGCGACTCATTTGCATAGTCTCAGGGTTGCGTACTGGTGGATAGAAATCCAAATAAAGAGAAATACGGTCGTTTTTAATCGCTCTTTGGCGAAGAGAAACTCTTGTACATGTATTTACCATGATGTTTACTTTTTATAATGTGATACTTATGTTTCATATATGATCCCGTATTAAGAGATCTTTGAAATCGATTGCAAAATAATAGAGTTACGTAATGGGGTACAACTTAACCTTTTGATAACCGCTAAATAACCTTAGGCTTGCCGATAGCTTTCTCTAAATCTCGCTTGGAAATCTTTATATACTTGCCAATCTTCACCTTTTCAATAGCGTATTTCTTGATACGCTTATAAATCTGGTCCTGACTTAAACCATACAACTTCATGGCCTCCGGTATTGTATAATAAAGCTGGTCTTCTACGGATTCACCTTTTGCCAATTGTACATGACGCTTGGAATACAGAACATTGTTACCTTCCATTTTTCTTGGAATAGCATTGTGACTAACGAAACTATATACGGCTGTTTTCGTCATACAATATTTCTGTTGAATGTCCATAACAGTCATCCATTCACTGATGGTTGGATCTGGAGACAGGTGTGCAAAATAGTCATCCACCTCTTTCTTGTTCCAATATACTCTTCCTTGTATGGATATTCTTGAAATCTTGACTTTCTTGACTATCTCATAGATGGCGGTCTCGTAAGTGTTGTGGACTTCTGCAATTTCCTTGGCAGAGTAATATTCTGGAACAGGTAGCTCTCGGTTTGCATGAACTGCTTCTTTTGAAGCACTTTTTTTTGTGGTGTATGGCAAACTATCAACAAGATAATCTATATCTCGCTTTCTGATAAAAGATAAACGAGAAGTAATCTTGGATGCTCGCAACTTACCACTATACACCATATTATATATGGTCTGTCTGCTTAGTCCCAAAAGTATAGCGACCTCTTGAATAGTGAGGTATTCTTTCACGAGAATTTCAGACATTGATTTCTCGGAAGCTTTTCGGTGGCTCATTGTCTCAGCCATCTTTACTTTCTCCTCACGTCTTGCTGCCTTATAGGCATAACTGTTGCATTGCTTGGAGCAATAACGAGTTGTGGATTTCAATGCATAGAAGCTCTTACCACAATACTCGCAAATTTTTAGAATTCTTTCTTTGCTTGCTGTCATTTGTACGCTTTTTATACTTTTTTACTTAATTTATTGTAGAAAAAGTCGTCTGTCATTACTCCGTTTATTTTCAATAGTCTTATATCATCGTCCATCATTGTCCAAAACTCTCGGCAATCTTGCACTCATTTGCCAAAAATGGAGTCTCAAATTATTACTTTTGAAAAGTGGAGGTACAAGAGCGGTACAAAAAGGTGCTAAAAAAGCCTTACCATTGATTATAACCAATAGTAAGGCTAAAAAGAAAGGTGCTCATTTTGAGCACCTTAACTATCATTTGTTATCGATATTAATCGTTGTTTATCACGACTTACTTTCCGATGCAAAAGTGCTTGAAGATGTTGTTCAGCGTTTCCTGGCTACTTATCTGTCCTCCAGTGATTTCGCCCAGCTCTTCCAATGCCATTTTCAAATCTTCGGCGATGATGTCGCCGCTCATGCCGGCATCCATCGACTCCAATACTCGCTGCAGACTTTCGTTGGCTTTCGTCAACGCTTCGTAGTGGCGGGCATTCGTAATGATGACATCGTTCTCCGTAATCTCTGGAACATTGGCAATCTTTACCAGGCATTCCTTGAGACCATCCATGTTGTAACCCAACTTGGCACTCATCGGAACTATGTTGAGTGTCTTCAATGGTTTTCCGCTACACTGGCTTTGGAACGCATTGAACGAGTTGAGACTTTCCGTCATAGCGTTGAATCCATTGATATTCTCTTCATTATACTCCGTGATGTCGTCAAACTTGTTGATACCTAAGATTATATTCGGGCAGTCGTAGTCATTAATAATCTCCATAAACTCGTCCATGTCTTTATCCTGCTGGTCATCATCAGTGCTTCCGTCGATGAGATAGATGAGAATCTTGGCTTCCTTTATCTTCTGATAGGTGCGCTCTATGCCCAACTGCTCCACCTTGTCGTCGGTGGATCGGATTCCTGCCGTGTCGATGAAGCGGAAGGTAATGCCGTCTATATCTGTAGTGTCCTCGATGACGTCGCGCGTAGTGCCGTGGATTTCGCTCACGATGGCTTTGTCATCTTGCAGCAGACGGTTGAGAAGGGTGCTCTTGCCTGCATTGGTCTTGCCCACGATGGCTACAGGGATGCCTTGCTTCAGGGCGTTGCCGGTTTCGAAGGAGTGGGCGAGGGCTGTTATCTTCTTCTCTATTTCCTCGGCCAGGGCGTGGAGCTCTGAGCGGTCGGCAAACTCCAGGTCCTCATGGTCGCTGAAATCCAGTTCCAGTTCGAGGAGTGAGGTCATTTTGAGGAGTTTTTCACGAAGGGTGGAGAGCTCGTTGCTGAAGTGACCCTTCAGTTGGCTCATCGCCATCTGGTGGGTTGCCTTGTTGGTGGAGGCGATGAGGTCGGCAACGGCTTCTGCCTGCGAGAGGTCCATCTTGCCGTTCATGAAGGCACGGCGGGTGTATTCGCCGGGTTGTGCGTGGCGGCAACCTGCCTGTATCAGGCACTGCATCACTTGCTGCAGAATGTATCTGCTGCCGTGGCATGAAATCTCGGTGGAGTCTTCGCCGGTGTAGCTGTGGGGTGCCTTGAAGACACTTACCATCACGTCGTCGATGGTGTTGCCGTTCTTATCTTTTATTTCTCCGTAGTGGAGGGTGTTGGGCTTGGCATCGGTCAGGGATTTGCCGCTGGCTGCGGTGAAAACCTGGTCGGTGATGGTAATGGCGTTGTTGCCACTGAGTCGGATGATTCCGATGGCGCCGCCAGCGGGTGTTGCCAGGGCACAGATACATTCTTCCTGATTCATTTTCTTTACTTTAAATTCTATCTAATACTACTTTTATCAAGTTGTCGATGGTGCTCTTGTAGCCCGTGTTGGCCTTCTTGGTGCGGCGGTTGGCAATGACCATGCAGCAGGTTAATGCCTTGTGACCCAAGAGGAGGGATAGGCCGGCTAGGGCGGAGCTCTCCATCTCGAAATTGTTGATTTTTAATCCGTTATGCTCGAATGCTTCTATCTTTGCATTAAGCTCTGGGTCGGCGAGTGGGGCACGGAGCTCTCTGCCTTGCGGACCGTAGAAACCGCCGCAGGCGATGGTGATTCCTCGAACCATATCGTCGCCGGCTATCTGATTGAGCAGTTGCGGGTCGTTATCTACACAGTATGGATTGCCTATCTGGTCCATCCATTTTACCTGGCGCTTGAACTCTGCCTCTGTTTCGAGGTCGCAGATTTCGTTGCGGCGGGCGTAGAAGTTGATGAGACCGTCGAAGCCGATGCTCTTCTGCGATGCTACGAAGGTTCCGGCTGGGCATTCTGGCTGCAGACCGCCACAGGTGCCGATGCGCACGAGGGTGAGGGTGGTGTGCTCGGGTTTCTCGGTGCGGGTGGTGAAGTCGATGTTCTTCAATGCATCGAGTTCGTTGACTACGATATCGATGTTGTCGCAGCCGATTCCGGTGCTCTGCACGGTGATTCGCTTGCCTTTATAGGTTCCGGTGATGGCGTGGAACTCTCGGCTTGAAACCTCGCATTCCTGCTCCTCGAAGTGGGATGCTACGAGGGCTACGCGACCTGGGTCGCCAACGAGGATTACTTTATCAGCCAGTTGTTCCGGGCGTAGATGAAGGTGGAAGCAGCTTCCGTCTTCATTGATAATCAATTCTGATTCTGCAAAATATTTGCTCATAGTTCTCTTGATTTTAAGTTATACATTATTTATATTAGTGCTTTGCGCCCCTCTGTGTTTAAGATAAGCAAAGATACGAATAAAAAATGAAATGCGATATTTTTTTAATGATTTTAAACAGTAAAAAACACGAAGGGCAAATCCCGAAAATGGAACTTGCCCTTCTCTTTCAAATCTCTCTTTTTTTATATACTAGTTTTTGCTCCACACGCCCTGAAAGGGCAGAAGCTCCTAGCCCAGGGCATCGCCCTGGGTTTTAAAGGACGCTAGCCTGTCGCCCTGTAAGGGCAAAAGCTTCAAAGCCCCAGCAATTTACAAAGCTTTTGCCCTTACAGGGCGCTTTGCAATAATTACTATTATACCCAGGGCGATGCCCTGGGCTAGGGGCTTTTGGGCCTTCAGCCCGTTCTTGAACCACATGCGAAAGTACTGTTAGATGTTTATCCACTTGTTGCAGATTACCTGCATGCGGGTGAAAATCTTGTAGGATGCCCAGAGGCTGAAGGCTGCCAAAGCAAGGAAAACGACCGACCAGAAGATGGCGATGCAGAGAGAAGTGCCCGGATTATCATGGTTAAGATGGGTGTAGAAATCGAAAGCTCCCCAATCTTCGAGCTTGCTGCCGCAATAACCTACAATCATGTAAATGATAATACCTGATACGGCTGTCAGGATGATAGGCTGTTTGCGGAAGAAGGTGCCGCCTAGCAGAGTGAAGGAGTAAATCATGATGAGAAAGCTCCATCCAACCAGAGCTGCTTCTATTTTACATTGCCCCGCTAAGATACAGATAGGATTGTCACCGGTATCGGTTGCGGCTTTGTATATTTGACTTAGAGAACTTCCGATGATGCTTGCATGGTAACCGGGAGTCATGAAAAAGCTCAATATAAATTGCACGAAGTCGCCTATAAGCGTAGCAATCACCATGATGAGGATACTGCCTACACTCATCATCAGGAAACGTGCAGCATATTTCTCCAGATTGTTGGCTGGCAACATCAGAAAGTTCTCTCGTTGCAGCTTGGTCATCGTATTGCTAAAGATGTTGCAGGTAGATACAAAGAAAAACGCTATTAAAATAGTGGCAAGGAGTCCTGTCATGCTATCTTCGTAGTAATTACCCAAATCTCCTCCTTCTACAATGTAATGGCTATGAGGGAAAGAATAAAGCATGGAAATGGAAAGCATGATGATGCCGATAGCCAATCCTGCGATACTGCAGAAATAGCTTTTCCTGTTGGTAAGCAAATCCCAACGCAGCACCATTCCGAATCTATGTAAATCAAAAGTCTTGTTCATAATCGTTGTTATTTAAAGATGATTTTATATTTTTCCTAATTTTCCACCTATCACTGCATTGAAGAGCAACTCCAGGTTCATCTGTGTTTCCTGCTCACCCTCCTGTCGCTTGCAGATGGCGGCATTGCCCTGCAGGGTTGGCTCGGCGTAGAGCACGGTGTCGTCCATCTCCTGTGGGTTGCGGTACTCGAAGGTGTATTTCCCGCAGATGTCTGAAACCGATGCATCGAGCAGGAGCTGGCTCTGGTTCATGATGATGATGTGGTCGAGCAGTGACTCTACATCGTGCACTTGGTGAGTTGAGATGATGAGGGTGCGGTCTTCCGTCATGTTGTTGGCGATGACCTTACGGAACTGGCTCTTCGATGGGATGTCGAGACCATTGGTTGGCTCGTCCATCAGAAGAAAGCGGGTACCCGTGGCGAGTGCGAAACTCATGAATACCTTCTTCTTCTGTCCCATCGAGAGTTCGTTCAACTTGAGAGAGAGTGGTAAATCAAAATCCTTGAGGCAACGGTCCAGCACTTCCTGCGAGAAGTTAGGATAGAACTCCTGGTTCATCTTCACGTAGGTGGCAAGGGAAACGTTGGGCAGTTCAAACTCTTCGGGCACCATGAAGATGTCCTTCAGCATCTCGGCTCTGCGATCTTGTGCCGAAATGCCATCCACGAGAATGGTACCTTGTTGCTGGCGGAGCAATCCGCTGATGAGGTAGAGCAGGGTGCTCTTGCCTGTACCGTTCTTGCCGAGCAAGCCATAAATGTTGTTCTCCTTGAGTTCCAAAGAGAAATCTCTAAATACAAGGTGCTTGCTACCTGGGTATCTGAAATCAATGTCTTTAATCTGTATCATAATCGTTAATGTTTGAGTGTACTACTTCAATAGAACACTGCAAAGGTATGCTTTTCTGCAATAAGTTCCAAACTTTTGGGTAATTATTTTCATACTTTAACGTAATGTTAACATTATCACCTTATTATAAAAAGCAAAGGCATCGAAAAGCCTTCACTTTTCGATGCCTTGATTCTTATACTTGATTTCTATTCTTGAGTCGTTTAGATATATTTCATCAGAATATCCCAAACGGCGATGATGTGGCAGATGCTACCAGCCAAAACAAAGAAATGGAATACGGAATGCATGTATTTCTTCTTGTTGATGCTGTAGAACACGGCTCCCGTAATGTAGCACACGCCCTCGGCGATGATCCAAGCCACCGTGGCTGCGGATACGGAATCTAACAGAGGCTTGAAAGCCACGAGCACCGACAGTCCCATGCCCACAAAGCAGGTGGTCTCCAGGTTGCTGTGGTCCTTGAGCCGGGCAAAACTCATGATGGTTCCGGCGATGGCGCACGCCCAGATAAAGATGAAGAGGCTCCATCCCCAGTAGCCTTGGTCGCGCAAAGCAATCAGGGTGATAGGGGAGTAGGAACCCGCAATGTGCCAGTAGATGGCGGCGTGGTCCCACTTTCGCAGTCGCTCCTTCCATTTGCTCCAGGCTGAGATGGCGTGATAAACCGTGGATGCGATGTACGACATCAGCATACCGAACAAGTAGAGGATGATTCCTGCCGTGGCCCATCCGTTGTGCATGGTAAAGCACCAATACAGGAAGATGGCCCCCACGACAACGCCCATCAGAATGCCTCCTGCGTGCGACCAGGAGTTCCAGAGTTCCTCCTTATGACTGAAATGTATTTTGAGTTTCATATTACTTCCTTTTAAAATTGCTGCAAAGATACGAAATGTTTTCGGCATTTTATCCCCTTTTCCGATACTTTTAGTGATTTAAGCGTGAAAAAAACTTAAAAAATGATAAAAAATGATACAACGTATCAGATAAAGTGTTACTTTTGCACTCAACAATTTAAACGTAGTAAACCAAAAGCAACAATTGGTAAATCGTGCGGCGTGATGTCGCATCTACTAAACAAAGATTTTCAAATACATCATATTGATCAAATGCATCATATAGGTCTCATGGATCATATTAGTCTCATAGATTACATAGATTTCATAGATTATGTTGATCTTATAGATTATATAGGTCTCAAGATTATATTCTTCATTTTGATTTGATATTTCGTATTCTAATCGTTTATACTCTAGTAATAGCACAAATTGAATTCTTATAATATTGAACTTTTGCAAGTGGTGTTCTGCCGTCCCTGTTTTAGCAAATGGTGTTCTGCCGTCCCCGAAGGGGGCGAATGTGAATAACCGCGGGTGGAATGACCGAAGGTCATGGAACCTGCGGATAGCAGAAACTCTCACTCTATCGTCCCCGAAGGGGGCGAACAAAAGCAAGACTGGGTGTTGTTCGCCCCCTTTGGGGACGCATTCTCCCTCCTGATGCTTGTCCGCAGGTTCCATGACCTTCGGTCATTCCACCAGCGGTTATTGAGAGTTGGCCCCCTTCGGGGACCGGGAGTTACTTTCGAGAGTTGAATAATACAAACCTGGAATAGAACAAGATAGAAAGTATGAGTAAACAATAATATAAACATTTTAAACCAGAAACAAATGAAACAAAATTTACTTAAGACAATGCTCGTAATGGCTGGCATCGTTGCTGGCTCAATGGGAGCGTGGGCACAAACTGTGCTGTTTGAACGTGGTACTTCTGCAGCACCATGGACAAAAGAGAATTTGGCAGATTTTAAGGCTAGTACAGGAACCTTAGAATTGAGTGATTATGGTGCAAAAATTGCTACTAGTAATACTGCCGTTGAAGTATCTAAAGATATTAATCCTCAAAATGGCACCATTTTAAATGTAGAGGCAACTTGGCTGGGAATGTCAAATACGGGTAGATCTATGAATGCTGGTACAGCTAGTTATTTTAGATTTGGTAATATCTATATTTTAGAGAATGATTACGACAAAAATAGTCCTTCTGCTTATTCTTTAAGTCCATTTAGTGCGACAAATTATACTAATTTTACAGGTCCTTCAGGTGTTAGAAATTATGATCCAGCTAAGCGCCCATTTTATATAATAAAAATGGAAATTAATACCGCAACTAATAATTTAAATTATTTGAAGGTCTATAGTTCTGATGATGAATCTAGAGAATTGTTGAGCTTATCAAATCAGCCATTAGATAATGTTGATTATAAGACTATAGCTTTTGGATATGCTAAAGGTGGAAGAGTGGGTACTAGCCAGGTTGAAATCTTGAAGTCTATCAAGGTTACGGAGACAGCTCAGAAGGTGTCTACAGCAAAATATACTGTTAAGTATGTTGATGATAACAATAACGAAATAAAAGATGCTAATGAGCGTCAGGGCGAAATTGGTAGCTCTATTGTTTTGACAAATTCTGATAAAGATAATTTCTTTAATGAAGAAAAGACAAAAAAATATATTTATGTATCAGACAATTCTAATTCTGCCTCTATAGATAAAGATGGAAATTCTGTGGTAACTGTTAAGTTTCGTGAGGCAGCAAATTATAATTATACAATTAATGCTGTAGCAGGAGGTGTTACATTAGAAAAGATTGCTTCTGGAGCAGACTTTGAAGGTGAAACGGTAAAAGTACCTTATCATAAGTATGTTTTGAAAGACAATGTTTTGTATATGGCACCTCAAGGTAATAAAGACGATGGTTACTATCAGCAGGTTGTAAGTCTGGATCAAGATGAACTTGTCGTTAATGTTGAGTATTCTGCAGCAGATTTGAAAAATGTCGCTTTCTGGAGTGAAGCAGAAGATATTGCTGGATTAACTTCAAATGCAGCAGGTGCTGCGCCTATCAGATGCTCTGATGGTAAAGGCGCTTTTGCTGAATCTGATGTGGTAATTGCAAAATTATCTGCAGGAATTTATAGAATGCATGTTGGAGTATTTGGAAATACTGGAACTAATTTTGTCTTTAAAAATGGCGATAATGTTGTATTCGAAGCTGCTACTACGGGTACAGGCTCTGAAGTATCAAGTTCTCTTTTTGAATTAACAGATGAAAGTGACATAGTATTGTCTGCTGCTGGCAATGGTGGTTCTTCTCCTAAATTATTAGATTATGTTATAATCGAGAAGTTTATTGGTGATGACGTTCCTGTTTCTGACATTAAGTTCGCAACTTACGTTCCAACCTGCAATGTTGTAGTTCCAGCTGATGCAAAGGTTTATACAGCAAAGGTAAATGAGGATAAGAGCGCTGTGGTATTGACAGAGGTTTCTGCTGGTTCTGTAATTGCTAAGGGTACTCCTGTATTGGTAGGTGCTGAGCCTGGTTCTTATACCTTCGCAGCATCTGCTGCTAAGGCAGCACCTGTTGAAAATAACGATTTGAAGGCTGCTACTGCTGATACAAAGGGTAATGGTTCTACTATCTATGCTTTGGTTGAGCAGGATGGCAAGGCAGTATTCGCTCCTTTGATGGAAGGCGTTGCTGTAAGTTTGGGTCACGCTTATCTCGAGTTGCCAGCAGCTAGTGCTACAAGATTCTACTCAATCCAGTTTGGTGGCGAGACAACAGGCATCAACGAGGTGAATGCAGCTGCTAAGGCAGATGGTGCTTATTACACACTCCAGGGTGTGAAGACAAGCAAGGCTGCTAAGGGCATTTACATCCACAACGGTAAGAAAGTGGTTATCAAGTAATGAATCATTAATAATAAGTATTTATAATAACATCAATAAATAGAAACAAAATGAAAAAGTATATTCAGCCAGAGATTAATGTAATGGAGATGGAGTTGGAGTCTCAGCTTTGTAATACTAGTAATATTGGCATTAGCAATATTCCGACAGGAGAATCTCCTCGCGCACTAGAACGCCCTCGCTTCAGTATCTGGGATTCTGAGGACGACGTAGAGGAGTAATCAGAAATGATTGATTATCATCTATGAATAAGGGTGTGGTGAAAGCCACACCTCCCAAACACCCCGAACCAAGTTTTCTTCTTGGTTCGGGGTTATTTGATTGATAGGAAAAATCTTGATAGATAAAATACCCCAAAATCAGCATTAAGCATTGTCTTGTCCTGGAAAAAGTTGACAGGGTATAAATCAACTTAAAGATAAGAA
>OGEE01001371.1_pt1 | contig 12503 bp, 10 predicted proteins | sample 1570571 | NCBI WGS metagenome assembly OGEE01 (sample SAMEA2582169, study PRJEB24529) | metagenome | biome: Human gut stool | place: China | collected 2011
GGGCCAGCCGCTCTGGGCTTCACAGAAAGCCTCATAGGCCGGGGTAGGGGAAGCCAGCAGCCGGTCAGCCGCTTTATGGAGCACCACGGGCCGCTGCTGGTAGAGTGCGCCGTAATCGACGGGACCCACCGGCTGGGGCGCGGGCAGCTCAGCCTCGGTGAGGAGGCCGTCCGCTGCCAGCAGACGGAAATCGATAAAGTAGGGGTTGCCGGCAAAGGCAGAAAAGCTCTGGTAGGGGCTGTCCCCGTAGCCCGTAGGGCCGATGGGGAGTATCTGCCAGTAGGTCTGCTTTGCGGCCGCAAGGAAATCGACGAAGGCAAAGGCTTCATCTCCCAGCGTGCCGATGCCGTAAGGACCCGGCAGGCTGAAGACGGGCATCAGAATGCCGCTTGCACGCATGGCTGGAACCTCCTTGTTTTAACCCTTGACAGCGCCTGCCACGACACCCTCGATGATGTACTTCTGGCAGGTCATGTAAAGGATGATGATGGGGATGATGGCGATGATGATGCAGGCCATCATGGGGGCCAGCTCGACGCGGCCATAGCCGCCGCGGAAATACTGGATAGCCATGGGAATGGTGCGGTACTTCTTGATGTCCAGCACCAGCGTGGGCAGCAGGTAGTCGTTCCAGACCCACATCGTCTCAAGGATGGCAGTGGAGATCATGGTGGGCTTGAGGATGGGGAAGACGATCTTGAAGAAGATCTGGATGGGGTTGCAGCCGTCGATCATGGCAGCCTCTTCAATCTCGATAGGGACGCTCTTCATGAAACCGGTGAACATGAACACGGCCAGACCGGCACCAAAGCCCAGATAGATGATGCAGATGTTCCAGGGGGTGTTCAGATTGAGGGTGTCGGCGGTCTTGGACAGGGTGAACATGACCATCTGGAAGGGGACGACCATGGAGAAGACGATGAGCAGATTCATGAACTTGCTCAGCTTGTTGTTCACGCGGGTAAGGTACCAGCCGGTCATGGAGCAGCACAGCAGGATGAGGGCCACGCTGGACACGGTGATGACAAGGCTGTAGCCCAGGCTGGACAGAAAGCCCATCTTGGTGACGCCGTAGATGTAGTTGCTAAGGCCCGCGAAGGTCTCAGCCGTAGGCAGCTTGAAGACGGTGGAAGTGGTGAAGGTGCCTTCTATTTTCAGGCTGTTCAGCAAGATCAGGACGATGGGGTAGATCCAGAGCAGGCACAGCAGGCTCATAATGACAGTGAGGATGTTGTCCCACATTTTTTTATCTTTCGGCATTACTGCTGCACCTCCTTGGAGCGGGTAAACTTGAGCTGGATGAGCGAGATGACCACGACGACGAGGAAGAACACCACGGCCTTTGCCTGGCCGATGCCCTTCCACTGAGCGCCGGAGCGGCCATAGAAGGTGTTGTAGATGTTCAGGGCCAGCATCTCACTGGCGTTGGCAGGCTCACCGGCGGTCAGGGCCACGTTCTGGTCGAACAGCTTGAAGCTGTTGGTCAGGGTGAGGAAGGTGCAGATGGTGACGCTGGGCATGACCATCGGGATCTTGATCTTGAACAGGATCTCACGGTCGTTTGCGCCGTCGATCTTCGCAGCCTCGATGAGGTCGCCGGGGACGCTCTGCAGGCCCGCAACGTAGATGATCATCATGTAGCCGATCTGCTGCCAGCACATCAGGATGACCAGACCGACGAAACCGGCCTTGGCGTCCAGCGCCAGCAGAGGCTTCTGCAGGTTGGCCAGCACACCGTTGAGCAGGATCTGCCAGATGTAGCCCAGCAGGATGCCGCCGATGAGGTTCGGCATGAAGTAGACGGTGCGGAAGAGGTTGGTGCCGCGGATGCCGCGGGTGAGCACCAGCGCGATGGCGAAGGCGCACACATTGATGAGCACGGTGCTTACCACCGTAAAGGCAGCGGTGAACCCAAAGGCGTGGAGGAAGGTCTCATCCGAAAAGACGTTGATGTAGTTCTGCAGGCCCACGAAGGTGGTCTTGCTCACGGTGGTGAAACGCTGGAAGGAAAGATAGATGCCCCAGATGAAGGGCCAGATGAAGCCGATGATGAACGCCAGCAGGGTGGGCAGTACGAACACCGGCCAATATTTACTGATGGCCTTTTGCATGATATACCTCCTGAAAAAGAAGGGGAGGCGGGCGAACACATCGCCCGCCTCCCCATTATCCAGCTATTGCGGAAGAAGGAGAACGCTTAGCCGTTGGCCAGCTTGTACTCCTTGGCCCAGCCGTCCACAAAGGCGGTGACCACATCGTCCCAGCTGCCGGTGCCTGCTGCATAAGCAGTCAGTGCAGAGCCGACGCCGTTCTTCCACTCCTCGGAAGGCATGGTGGAGAAGCACCAGTCAACGCTGGTCTTGCCAGCGGCAACGTAATCGTTGGCGATGGCGATGAGGGGGTTGGTGGAGTCCTTGGCGGCCTTGAAGGGGATGACGAAGCCCATGTTATCGGCCATAGCGGAAGTGCCCTCGTCGGAGGTGACACACCAGTTCAGGAAGTCCAGAGTAGCCTGGATGTCCTCATCGGAGGAGGTGTTGTTGACGCACCAGAAGTTCTCGGAGCCGGTGCACAGGCCCTGGTTCTCCTCGCCCTCAGCGCCGATGTAGATGGGCAGCATGCCCAGATTGTCGTCGCCCAGATCCTTCACATCGCTGTAGGCCCAGGTGCCGTTCTGGTAGAAGACGGCCTTCTTGCCCACGAACTCAGCCACAGCGTCGTTGCCGGTCTTGGAAGCCAGCAGCTTGGGGTCGCAGGTAGAGTCGGTGATGTACAGGTCCCAGATCTTCTTGTAGTTGTCGAGGTAGGTACCCTTGATGGCGTCGGTGGAGCCGATGCCGTCAGCCTTGTACTCGTAGTAGATGGGCAGGTTTGCCAGATGGGTCTTGAAGCGCCAGTCGGAAGAACCGTCCATGCCGGCGGAGGTGAAAGCACCATCGACGCCCAGCTCAGCCTTGCGGGCCTGGATGTCGTCGGCGACCTTCTTCAGGTCATCGAAGCCCTTGATGTCGTCCTGAGTGTAGCCGGCGGCGGTCAGCAGTTCCTTGTTGTAGATGATGCCGTAGGTCTCGATGACGTAAGCGATACTGGTAACGGCGTCGCCGTCCTTCAGTGCGAAGGAGTCGCTGGTCAGCTGGCCGTAGACATCGCTGCCGGACAGGTCGAGGCAGTAGTCCTTCCAGTTTGCCAGACCCACAGGGCCGTTGACCTGGAACAGGGTAGGAGCCTCGCTCTTCTCCATCTCGCTCATCAGGGTGGTCTCATACTGGCCGGAAGCGGCGGTCACGACAGTGACAGGCACGCCGGTCTGCTTGGTGTAGGAAGCAGCCAGGTCCTGCCAGGCCTGATCCTGCTCGGGCTTGAAGTTCAGGTAGTAGACCTTGCCGGCAGCTGCGGGAGCGGCAGAAGCTGCGGTAGAACTGGCGGTGGAAGCAGCGGTGCTGCTGGAGGAACCACCGCAGGCAGCCAGACCGAGGGCGGCAGCAGAAGCGCCGGCGACTTTCAGGAAATTACGACGAGAAATCATTTTTTTCATAATTGTTCTCCTTCTTCATCATGTGATATACACATTCCGCCTGGCAGCGGAAATGAGACGAAATAAATCAGACAGCCCTTACGCTCTCACCGACCTGCAGCTCAGGCTGGAGGGTGATCTTCTGGGCCGGGGCGCCATGCTCGATCTGCCGCACCAGCAGCTCGATGCTCTGGAGCGCGATCTGCTCGCCGGGCTGGACGATGGTGGTCATCACCGGTACACAGTAGCGGGACATCGAGATGCCGTCGAAGCCGATGACCGATATATCTTCCGGCACCCGGAACCCGGCGCTCACCAGCGCCCGGATGGCACCGAAAGCGATGACATCGCTCATGGCGAACAGGGCGGTAAACTCGGCCCGGCGGGCCAGCAGGCTGTTCATGGCGTGATAGGCAGACTCGAAATCGTAGTTGGACAGGCCGTAGAGCCGGTCGTCAAAGGTGAGCCCGGCATCCTCCATGGCATCCTGTGCGCCAAGGCGGCGCATCCGACTGGGGTAACTGGTGGTCGGACCGCCGAGAACTGCGATCTTCCGGTGGCCCTGCGCGATGAGGTGGGAGACGGCGGTGCGGGCCGCAGCCCGGTCATCCACGCCCACCATCGAGAGGTTCGGGAAATCCAGTTCGTCGGAGACCAGCGTCGTCAGCACCGAGGGGACGGTGATGTTCGCAAAGCCCTGCTGGAAGTTCGCCACGCTGCCGCCGAGGAATATCATGCCTTTGGGCTTTATCTCCCGCAGGATCTTTTGGGCGGCGTCTATCTCGTTGGCATTCTCGTCCAGGTAGGAGACGATGCCGCTGTACCCGTAGAGGGTCGCGGCCCGCTGCAGCTGAACGAGGAAGTCCGAGAAGAAGAGGTTCCGGGTACCCTTGACCACAAAGACGAGGCTGCGGGACTGCTGGATCTTCAGCTGCCGGGCGTTGGTGTTCGGCACGAAGCCCGACTCCCGCATCATCTGAAGCACCTTTTCTTTCGTTTCGGGACGCACATCCGGCCGGTCATTGATGACGCGGGAGATGGTGCTGACGGAACAGCCGCTCAGACGGGCAATGTCTTTGATGGTCATGTTCGGCATTCCGGGAAGCACCTCTCTTTCGGTCGAAGTTCTGGTTTTTACTGAAATCGTGCGGGAACGATGTCGGGAACGGTTTCAGTGACTATAGTATGGCATAATTTGTGGAATAAATCAATAACCTCAAAACACTTTTGGCAGAATTGCATAACAAATCGACCCTCCTTTGTGCAGGTTGATTTGCCCGCAGAGCGAAAAGCAAATTGATTTCCGGTAATTCCCGGTACACGTCAGAATCTCCCGGGACGACCGTACTCTTTTGTAACTTTTAGAGCAAAAAAGCGCGTTCTCATGCAGGATGGATACAAGCTTGACCGACGGGCCGGAGCAAAAATAAGCCGAAAAAATCCCGGTATCCCTGCCGCCGGAGCGGAAAGGATACCGGGAATGAGATCTCTGGGGTTTACTCGGCGCGCAGGGCTTTGACGGGGTTGCACTTGGCTGCGCCGCGGGCCGGGATGATGCCGGCCAGAATGGTGAGCAGGGTAGCCAGTGCCACGAGGAAGAGGGCTGCATCCACGGGCAGGGAGGCAACGAGGGTCGAAGTGCCGGAGACTTTCTGGATGATGATGTTTCCGGGGATGAGCAGTATCTCGCTGAGGACGATGCCCATGACGCCCGAGCAGAGGCCGATGATGAAGGTCTCTGCGTTGAACACCTCGGAGACGTTCCGCTTGGAAGCGCCGATGGCGCGCAGGATGCCGATCTCCTTCCGGCGCTCGAGGACGCTGATATAGGTGATGACGCCGATCATGATGGAGGAGACTGCCAGCGAGATGGAGACGAAGGCCACCATCATGCTGCTGATCATGTCCACGATCTCGGTCACGCTGGTCATCAGGGTACCCACGAGGTCGGTGTACTGCACCATCTTTTCGTCTTCACCCTTTGCAGACATCCCGGCGTTGTAGGCATCCAGCTTTTCCAGGATGACGGCCTTGCTGGCAAAGTCCTTCGGATAGATCTTGATCTGGCTGGGGGCGGCCTCGTCCGCGTAGCCGAAGGCCGTCAGGTTGGCTTCATAGGTGGCGGAAGAGGAGCGGAGGGTGGAGCGCATCAGCTCGGTCAGCTCGGAGGCGGTCATGTTGAGCTGGATGGCCTTCTGGAAGGCCGACGCGTCGATCTTGATGGCGCTCTCCATCTGGCTGCTCAGCTTGCCGATGTTCTGCTGGATGGCCGTCTTGAGCTGGGACTGTATCTGGTCCTGGAAGGTGACGATGCCCTTCTGGATGGCAGCGTCCAGCTGGCTTTTCAGCACCTCTGTGATCTGGTCGGAGTAGGTCTCCATCACGGTCCGGATGGTGGTCTGCAGAGCGCTCGAGAGCTGCCCCTGCAGCTTGTCCGGGTCAACGAGGTCTTTCATGGACTCGGCCATCAGCTTCTGGAACCGCTCGGTCTTGAGGTAGGCAGAGAAGCTCCACTTCTTGAAGTTGAGGATGCCGTTGCCGATGATATACTTTTTATAGTCCTTGAAGATCTTCTGCACGAGCTCCTGCAGCGCCTCCGGCGAGACGGAGAGGTCCAGCTCTGCAAAGGCGTCGCTGAGGTCGATGTCGGGCAGCTCGTCGATGTCGAGGGAAAAATCCGAGAAGTCGATGAGGCTGCTCAAATCGAAACTGCCGCTGCTGAGGTCGAAGGCACCGTTCAAATCGAAGTCGAGGGCGTTGGCATCAAAAGAAAAGGCATTCTTGAGGGCGTTGGTGTCGATGGAGAAGAGGCTGGTCAAATCGAAGTCGCGGAGGCTCTCAGCCTTGCCGAAGCTCTCGCCGGTGAGGACGTTGGTGGCGGGGTCGGCCATCTGCTGCTTCACGATGTCGCTGTCGGCAGCGTCCTTCATGACCTTCTCGGTCAGGGAGGCGGGGTAGGCGATGCCGGAGGTGAGCATGGAAGCGGAGGCGGTGTAGTCCGGCTGGACGATGCCCACGATGGTGATGTCCTCGCCGTTCTCCACCAGCTGCTGCATATAGTCCTTGTCGTCGGCCTTGCTCTTCCAGATGCCGTAGGTGTCGTCGTAGACGTAGGTGTCGGCGCTGTTCACCAGCTTGAACTTCAGGCCCATCAGCTCGTCGTAGCTGTAGGTGCGGAAGTCGCTGGGGACATCGACGTTCTGGTTCTGGGCGAACTGCTGTATCATCTTGTCCAGCTCGGCGGAGTCCCGCAGACCCATGGAATAGAGGGCGTAGTCGGTCACAGTGCCGTATTTGCTCAGCACGGCGACACATTCGGTGGGCTTTTCGGGCCAGCGGCCGGCCTTGACTTCGTACTGGGACTTATAAAGGTCGCTGTTGGCGGGCAGCTGATAGAAAACGCTGGTGTTGCTGCCCATGCTGTTCATCAGGCTGCTGGTGACGGAGGTGGAGCCGGAACCCGAGCTTCCCAGACCCAGCATCGAGAGGGTGGAGTCCGGGTTGACCTGATGCACACTGCCGTCGGCGTCCTGCCGGTAGATCTGGGGCGAGACGCTGTAGGAATACTCGATGGAGGTGGCGTCATCCGCAATGGTGGACTCGTCGCTGTCGAGATATTTCTTTAGGGAAGTGAGGTCGTTGGACGTCAGGCCCGACACCATCTTGGTGATGAGCTGGCGGACCGAGACCATTCCCTCCACGCCGCCGGAGGTGTCCTTTTTGCCGTCCTCGTCGGTGGGCAGGCCGGTGGCTGTGGTGCCGCCGCTGCTGCCCGAGGACAGAAAGCTCGTGATGTCCACGCCGCTGCTCAGGATCTGCAGCGGGTATTCGCTCAGGGTGGAGCGCTCCATGTCGGCGATGTAGGCGTTGACGCCGGTGGACAGCGAGATGATGAGGGCGATGCCGATGATGCCGATGCTGCCCGCAAAGGCTGTGAGCAGGGTGCGGGCCTTTTTGGTGCGCAGGTTGTTGAAGCTCAGGGCCAGCGAGGTGAGCCACGACATGGACGAACGGCCCATGTTCTTATGGATGGGAGGGGCAAGCTTTGTGTCGTCCGGCTCGAAGGGGCGGGTATCGTCGGTGATAGCGCCGTCCCGCAGACGGACGATGCGGTTGGCATACTGCTCCGCCAGTTCGGGGTTGTGCGTGACCATGACCACGAGGCGGTCTTTTGCCACATCCTTCAGCAGCTCCATGACCTGGATGCTCGTCTCGCTGTCCAGTGCGCCGGTGGGCTCGTCGGCCAGCAGGATGTCGGGGTTGTTCACCAGCGCACGGGCAATGGCCACGCGCTGCATCTGCCCGCCGGACATCTCGCTGGGGTGCTTGTGCAGCTGGTTGCCCAGCCCCACCTGCTCCAGCGCAGCGGCGGCACGGCGGCGGCGCTCGGCCTTGGATACGCCCGAGATGGTCAGCGCCAGCCCTACGTTGCCCAGCACGGTCTGGTGGGGGATCAGGTTATAGCTCTGGAACACAAAGCCGATGGTGTGGTTCCGGTAGGAGTCCCAGTCGCGGTCGGTGTATTTTTTTGTGGAGATGCCGTTGATGACCAGATCGCCGCTGTCGTAGCGATCCAGACCGCCGATGATGTTCAGCAGGGTGGTCTTGCCGGAGCCGCTGGGGCCAAGAATGGCCACAAATTCGTTGTCCCGCAGGTTCAGACTGACGTTGTTCAGTGCGTGCTGCACCAGCTCGCCGGTCTTGTATTCTTTGTTGATCTGTTTGAGCTTGAGCATAAATGTGCCTTTCCGGTACTGCGCCGCCGGGCGCTGCTGCCTGTGGTTTGAAATTCGGAAATGTTTGCAGACAATATCTAACTTAGTTTAGCAAATAAAAATGAAAAAACCGTGAAATCACCCTGCGGAACGGATGAAGCTGCGGAGTTTTTGCGTCTGGGCAGCGGTCTTGCCGGAAGGATGGGGCAAAAAAAGAAAAGCGGGAAAAGATACCGGTTGAATTTACAAGCTGAACGTGATATTCTAAAGCTGACAGACAGGCTGCGCCGGAGAAAACGGCGTTATATTACCTGAAAGGCTGTCGGAACAACACTTCTTTAGGATTGTAACGGTTTCTCCTACCTTATAAAATATACTTCATAAAATAGCAAAAGGATAAACAAGGCAGAAAAAATTTGGCCCTTGTAGTAAGGAGGAACTGAAATGGAACGTACATTTTCACCCATGATCCGGCAGTATTCTGCCATTGATGGTTTGCAGCAGGCGTATACGCTGGTGTATGCCATGGAGGTAGAGGGCACACAAGGCTGCCGGCTGACCCTGTGCCGGATCGGCAGCCGACAGCAGATGGTCAGTCAGCATGTTGCGGCAGCGCCGGAGTTCTGTTACCGGCTCCTGCACTACTTGTGTGAAAATGGAGTTCAGCCGGAGCTCTGGCAGGATGCAGTCACAGACCTGACAGCTGCCCAGCTGGCAGGCGGGAAAGGCGGCGCGTGGCGTGAACAGTGAGCGAACAGCCCAACTGCAAGTCGCCCTTGCAAGCTATGATCTGAAAGAACTGCGTGTCCAGAAGCGTTATTTGCAGGAGCAGGGAACCGCCATCGTATGCACCTGCTTTTGCAGCGGCGAAAAGCTGCTGGCACAGCTGCGGCAGGGTGTCCGTTATGATGCCGTGGTGCTTTGCAGCGAGCTGACGGATCTGCCTGCGGAGCAATTTGTCCGGCAGTTTTATCAGCTGAAGGAGCGGCCGATGCTTCTGGTACAGAGCCATGGCCGCAGCAGCGGCACGGCACTGCAAAAGCTCCGCGAGGGGTGCTACTGCGTAGAGGGCACCGAGCTGAAAAGGCTGCTGTGGCAGCTTTACCGGATGCCCGGGCGGCAGAACCGGCAGCTGGAGCAGCGGTGCAGCCAGCTGTATGCGGCGTGGGGCATCCCGCAGGGGGATGTCAACGCCGGATATCTATCCTGCGCGGTCGGCATCGCATGCAGCACCAGCCAGAAGCTGGCGATCCGCAAGGAGATCTTGCAGGCGGTGAGCGAGCAGTTTGATACATCGGTCGCTGCTGTGGAAAGCGGCATCCGCCGGATGGTGGATCAGCTGGAGGAAAAGCCGCCTCTTGCGTGGCTGGCGTTTAAGGCCGATACAAGGCTGGGCAGCGGCAAACCCACCACCGGCAAGCTGATCTACGCGGTCAGGGACGTTGTGCTGCGGCAAAAAGTGCCATCCACCCGCCTGTAAGGCTTGCGTACGGCTTTGGAACACGGCGGCGTTCCTTTAGAAAAATGGCATCGCCCGGGGAGGCAGAGCAATGGAGCAGCAAAAGACAGAAACGCGGTCTATCACCGCAGAGCAGCGCAAGCGGGTCGAGGAGGTCTGCTTCCGTTCGCTGGCGCTGATCGGACGCAACTGTGAATATCTGGAGCAGCATTTTGACCGCACCGGTGCAGACGAGTCTACCCGGCAGGCGGTGGCAGATATCGACACCGCTGCCATACAGCTGGACCGTACCCTCACCGAGGCGATCACCCTGCTGGAGTTTCTGCACGAGGACACAAAGCCGCAGCTGTACCCCATTGACCTGTGTGAGCTTTTGCAGCAGGTGGCGGCGCAGTCTGATATGATCCGGGCGCAGCTTGGGGTGGATATCCGGCTGGACTACGATGGGTGCACCACCTGCTGCGTAATGGCAGACCGCAGAGATGCGGAGCTGCTGTGTCTGCATCTGCTCTCCAATGCATTGCACGCCAGCCGGGAGGGCGGCAGCGTCTGCATTGCGCTGCGCCGCACCGAAAGCGGCTGGCAGCTGACCGTCACTGACGATGGCTGCGGGCTGCCCGGTGAGGATGCGCAGGCAGCGCTGGAAAACCGCCGCAGCTTTCTGGGCGGGGCGCAGCTGGGACTGCTGCTCTGCCGGGAGTGCTGCCGCCGGATGGACTGGAGCTTACAGCTGGAGCCTGCGCCCGAAAAAGGCACACAGGCTGTGGTGAGCATTCCGTTGTACACGGGCGAAAGCTGCCCTGACGGCACGGTGGAGCTGCGCACCAGCTCGGAGACCGAGCAGGAGCAGCGCAAGTATCATCTGCGTGCCATGCTGGTGCGGGAGATGCGCACCATGCCGGAGCGCGGCGACCCGGAAGACGAGTTTTAATAAGGTGGCAAGGCCGCTGCACAGCGTTTTGTGCGGTGGCCTTGTTATTTTGCGCCCGGTGCTTTCCTGCAAGCGCAAAGCATGGTATACTGAATGCTGAAAACAAAAGCTTGGAGGAGCAACAATGACAAACAAGAAGCTGAACTACCCTGCAATTGCCAAGGAGATGGCTATCCTGACCGGAGCCGTTGCCATTATTGCAGCGGCGGTCTATTTTTTTCTGGTGCCCAGCCATACATCCGTCAGCAGTATTTCCGGCCTTGGCATCGTGCTTTCTAATTTTGTGCCGCTGCCGCTTTCGGCCATTACTATGGTGCTGAATACCGTGCTGCTCATCATCGGGTTTTTCACCTGCGGCAGGGAGTTTGGTGCAAAAACCGTGTATACCAGTGTGATGCTGCCGGTGTTTCTGGGGCTTTTCGAGCGGCTGTTCCCGGATTTTGGCTCCATGACCGATAGTCAGGAACTGGATGTGCTGTGCTATATTCTGGTGGTCAGCGTGGGTCTGAGCATTCTGTTCAACCGCAACGCATCCTCCGGCGGGCTGGATATCGTGGCAAAGATTATGAATAAGTACCTGCACATGGAGCTGGGCAAGGCCATGTCCCTTTCGGGCATGTGCGTGGCGCTCTCGGCCGCCCTTGTCTACGATAAAAAGACCGTAGTACTGAGTATTCTTGGCACCTATTTCAACGGCATCGTGCTGGATCATTTCATCTTCGATAACAGCATCAAGCGCCGGGTGTGCATCATTACCGAAAAGGAGGAGGCGCTGCGGCAGTTTATCATCAAAGATCTGCACAGCGGTGCCACCATGTACGAGGCCATCGGTGCATATAACTTTGAAAAGCATAACGAGATCATTACCATCGTGGACAAAAGCGAGTATCAGAAGCTGATGAACTTCATCAACCGCGAGGACCCCAAGGCCTTCGTGACCATTTATAATGTGTCCAGTATGCAGTATCAGCCCAAGCGCTGAGCGGCACAGGGAAGGGAAGCAAAAGCTGTGCCCGGGGCTTTTCCGCAGCGGAAAACCGTGGTAAAATAAGAAAAAACGGAAAGGGAATAACAGCCATGGACATCAGACTGGTTTGCAGCGACATTGACGGTACGCTGCTGCAATACGGCAAAAAAGAACTGGAGGGCGAAATATTCGAACAGATCCGGGCGCTGCATCAGCGAGGCATCTGGTTCTGCCCAGCCTCCGGGCGGCAGTATACCAGCCTGCGCAAACTCTTTGCACCGGTGGCAGACTGCTGCGTGTTTATCTGCGAAAACGGCGGCACCATCTTTAAAGAAGAACAGTGCATCGCCAAAAACCCCATGCCGCGGGCGCTGGCAGAGGAGATTGCCAACGATATGTGGACCCGCAGCGAGGGGCAGGGCGAGGTGATGCTCTCCGGCCAGAACACCGCCTACTTGATGGAGCGCGGTCTTGGCATGCTGCAGCGGGTGCAGTTCGTGGGCAACCACTATCAGATCATCCACAGCCCCGCCGAGGTGCCGGAGGACATCACCAAGGTGTCGGTGTACCTGCACGAGGGCGTGGAAAACTATGTGGAGCGCTTTGTGCCCCGCTGGAAGCAGGCCAACTGCGCCGTGGCGGGCCCGTACTGGATCGATACCACCTTTGCCAACAAGGGCATCGGGGTGCAGTGCGTGTGCCGCACCCTTGGCATCGACCCTGCACAGGTCATGGCCTTTGGCGACAACTACAACGACGAGACCATGCTGGACGTGGTGGGCGTGCCCTACATTATGGATAACGCCGCCGCCCCGCTGCGGGCAAAATACCAAAACCGAAAAAGAAGAAATAAACAAATTCTAGTTTGACGGAGTAATAGATATGAAAATCCGAGAAGTGAATGAGAATAAAAAGCA
>OGEE01001374.1_pt1 | contig 12493 bp, 8 predicted proteins | sample 1570571 | NCBI WGS metagenome assembly OGEE01 (sample SAMEA2582169, study PRJEB24529) | metagenome | biome: Human gut stool | place: China | collected 2011
ACAGCAACACAGGTTGCGGAGTCTACGCAGGTCGTTGCAGATAAATTAATGAAAGAAGCGATTGCTAATGCCGACGGCTTAGATAAACTATCGCTCATCACCCAACAACTGCTGGATTTTGCCATTCGTGCCGGAGAGCGTATCTTGATTGCGGTCATCGTCTTTATTGTAGGACGTTTCCTTATTTCAATGCTCAACCGCTTTGTCGGACGTCTCATGGATAGAAGAAAAGTGGATATCAGTATCAAGACTTTCGTCAAAAGTCTGGTAAATATTCTGCTGACCATTCTGTTGATTATTTCCGTTGTCGGTGCTTTGGGAGTTGAAACGACATCATTTGCAGCTTTGTTGGCTTCGGCCGGTGTCGCTGTCGGTATGGCTTTGTCCGGCAATTTGCAGAACTTTGCAGGAGGACTGATCGTGCTTTTATTCAAACCTTATAAAGTAGGCGACTGGATTGAAAGCCAGGGAGTTTCCGGAACGGTAAAAGAAATCCAGATCTTCCATACCATTTTGACTACGGGAGATAACAAAGTGATTTATATACCGAACGGTGCAATGAGCAGCGGAGTAGTGACGAACTATAATACGCAGACTACCCGTCGTGTGGAATGGATTGTAGGAGTTGACTATGGTGAAGATTACGATAAAGTGCAGCAGATCGTGACTGATATTTTGGCTGCGGACAAACGTATCCTGAAAGATCCGGCTCCATTTATCGCTCTTCATGCATTGGATGCCAGCAGTGTGAATGTAGTAGCCCGTGTATGGGTGAACAGCGCCGATTATTGGGGAGTTTATTTTGATATCAACAAGGCAATTTATGCCACCTTTAATGAAAAAGGCATTAACTTCCCGTTCCCGCAACTTACGGTACATCAGGGAAATTGATAATTCTACGCTATATGCAAAAACGAGAGAGTTTCACTTCAGTGAGGCTCTCTCGTTTTATAGATGAAAAATTGTCTGGTGTGATTGGAAAAGGAATTTCTTTTATTTTATGCCGAAATCTTCGGCCAGTTCGTATCTGTCTTCTTTCATCCCCAGCACATGGTTGATCTTTCTTCTTTTCTCCAGATCCTTAAAATAGTTTTCCACCACCATATAAAGGTCGAAATTAGTGGTTGACCCTGCGGCCATATCGAGTGATTCCACCATTTTTTCTACTGCTTGGTGAATTTTCTCTGCGTCTATCAGATGCAGTTCGTTGCTGTGTATTAAATATTTTTCCATGACTGCAATGTTTTAATGTTATATTGGTATAACGTTCGGCAGTCATGGAAAGTTCAGTGTTCCGGACTAGACTCTAGCAAGTGCCTGTTCCAAATCGGCAATCAAATCGTCGATATGCTCCGTGCCGATAGACAAACGGACAGTGCCCGGATAAATTTCCTGTTCTGCAAGTTCCTGCGCGTTGAGTTGCGAATGAGTGGTACTTGCCGGATGAATGACCAGTGATTTTACGTCAGCCACATTGGCCAGTAAAGAGAAAATTTCCAGGCTGTCAATAAAGCGATGTGCTTCTTCCTGTCCTCCTTTTATTTCGAAGGTGAAGATAGAACTTGCACCATTCGGGAAATAACGTTGATATAGTGCATGGTCCGGATGATCGGCCAGTGAAGGGTGATTGACCTTCTTTACTTTCGGATGATTGTTCAGGAAGCTTACTACTTTTAATGCGTTTTCTACATGGCGCTCTACACGCAATGACAGCGTTTCGAGTCCCTGCAACAGAATGAAGGCGTTGAATGGGCTGATAGTAGCTCCGGTATCCCGCAGTAGAGTGGCACGGATACGAGTTGCATAGGCAGCCGGACCGGCAGCGTCCACAAAGCGTACCCCATGATAACTGGGGTCGGGCTCGGTGAGTTGCGGGAATTTGCCCGAAGCCACCCAGTCGAATTTACCAGAATCTACGATTACTCCTCCTAGTGAGGTACCGTGTCCACCAATAAACTTTGTGGCAGAGTGTACTACAATATCTGCACCGTGTTCGATAGGACGAATTAAGTACGGTGTGCCGAATGTATTATCAATAATCAAAGGAATTTTATGGCGGTGAGCGATTTCGGATACTGCCTCTATATCGATAATGTTGGAGTTAGGGTTGCCTAATGTCTCTATAAATACGGCTTTTGTATTATCCTGAATAGCCTTTTCAAAATTGGAAAGGTCGCTCGGATCAACAAAAGTTGTTGTAATTCCATAACTGGGCAAGGTATGTGCCAGCAGGTTGTAACTTCCTCCGTAGATCGTCTTGGCTGCTACAATATGATCGCCCGCACGGGTAATGTTTTCGAAAGCATAAGTGATGGCGGCAGCACCGGAAGCAACTGCTAACCCTGCTACTCCTCCCTCAAGGGCAGCTACGCGTTCTTCGAAAACGCCTTGTGTAGAGTTTGTCAGGCGTCCGTAGATATTTCCCGGATCTTGCAGGCCGAAACGTGCGGCTGCATGAGCGGAGTTATGGAATACATAGGAAGTTGTCTGATAGATAGGTACTGCACGGGCGTCTGTTGCCGGGTCTGCCTGTTCCTGTCCTACATGAATCTGTAATGTCTCGAAGTGTAAGTTCTTTCTTTCCATAATCGTATGTTTTTAAAGTTTAATATTTTGTCTTTATTTTCTTGCAAAGTTAGACAGCGTAGGAATATCGAACAATATATAGCTGAAATATAGAAAATAATACTATTTTTGTACCGTTATATAGAATAAGGATACTGTCTTGTTCTCGATATTCACCCTTTAGAAGAATATTTTTCTATGGATACTTTTGATAAATTGGATAAAGTGGATTTGCAGATACTCCGTACTCTGCAAGAGAATGCCCGATTGACGACAAAAGAGTTGGCTGCACGGGTGAGTCTTTCATCAACTCCTGTCTTTGAACGGCTCAAACGGCTCGAAAGCGGCGGATATATAAAGAAATATATTGCTGTGCTGGATGCTGAAAAGTTGAATCAGGGATTCGTCGTGTTTTGCAGTGTGAAGCTCAGACGGCTGAACAGGGATATTGCAGCAGAGTTTACGCGAATCATACAAGATATTCCTGAAGTAACCGAATGCTATAATATATCGGGAAGTTATGATTATCTGCTCAAGATTCATGCTCCGAATATGAAGTATTATCAAGAGTTTATTCTAAATGTACTGGGCACTATCGATAGTCTGGGGTCATTGGAAAGTACTTTTGTCATGGCTGAGGTGAAACACCGGTATGGGATACATATTTAGTGCTCTAAATATGTTATGTAGCATACTTAACTTCTTTTTGCACATTCATAGCTCCATTTTATAGCAACATCCCTAATTTTATCCAAAAGCTGGAATGGTATTTCAAATATGGAAAACAGATTGCCAAATATGGAAAATACAGAGCAAAGTCTGGAAAAAACAGACGATAATTATAAAGTGCCCAATCTGGAAAAAGGCATTGCGGTGATTGAATATCTTTCTTCGAGATCGGAAGGAGAAACATTGCAGGCAATCAAGGTGGCACTTGATATATCACAGACTACCGCCTACCGTATCTTGAATACATTGGTACGTTTGGATTATCTTTCTTTCGATGAAGATACGAAGCGGTATAAATTAACCCGGAAATTGTTAACTCTGGGATTCCGTTCGTTGAATGAACATAATCTGCTGGAAACAGTCTTGCCACATTTACGTGATTTGAGAGACAGGGTGAAGGAAACGGCCTGTTTTGGCGTATTGGGCGATGAAAAAGGCATTTTTATCGAACAAGCTCGAGGAGATCACGCTTTTTGCTTTGTCCTGTCACCCGGTAAACCTTTTGAACTGCATTGTTCTGCGCCGGGAAAAGCAATCATGGCCTATCTGCCGGTCACTGTCCGGAACCGTTATCTTTCTTATATGACTTTCCCTCGTTACAATTCCCGTACTATCACTTCGCGCGAGGTTTATCTGGAAGAATTGGAGAAGGTTTATCAACAGGGATACGCTTTGGACAATGAGGAAGAATTGAGCGGGGTGATTTGTGTAGGCGCACCTGTCTTGAATTATACAGGATATCCTTGTGGCTCTATCTGGATTTCGGGACCGAAAGACCGTTTGACGGAGGAACAGTTGCGAAGTACGGTGCAGATTGTCAAAGAGATAGCCGGACAAATCTCAGCAGAACTAGGATATAGAAGAGTATAACAAAAGATCATGCTATAAAAATACGAAACATTATGATAAGGAACTTTTTGCTAATTTGCTTGCTCGGTTGCGGCATATCTTTGGCAACAGCCGGAAACCCTCCTTTCTTTACTACAGGTACTGCTGTTAACGAGAAAGGAGAATTATTGATGACCCAGAAAGGAACCAGACAGTTGGATGTATTTGCTGCCGACGGGAAAACTTTGCTCCGTTCGTGCCCGTTTAAGGAAACTCCCACAGGAGTTTTACTTGATGGTGATAAAGCGTATGTGACTACTTTCGAGAAAACCGGGCGGTTGGAGGTCTTGTCGTTGAAGTCGGGACAGATAGAAGCAGCTATTCCTACCGGTTCGGGAGCTTGCTATCCGATATTCTCGGCGGACAAGAAGCATATCTATGTATGCAATCAATTTGCAGGTACAGTAAGTGAGATAGATCCGGCAACGTGTAAAGTTGTCAGAAGCGTGAAAGTCTTACGCGAACCAAGGTCCGCTATATTCAGTAAGGACGGACGATATCTATTTGTGGCTAACTTTCTGCCGGCACAAAGGGCGGACTTGAACATAGTGGCGGCTTGTGTATCTGTAATTGAAGTGAAAAGTTTCACTAAAGTAAAGGATATCCAACTGGCAAACGGCAGTAATGCTTTGCGGGATATGTGTATTACTCCCGACGGTAAGTATATTTATGTATCTCATAATTTAGGGCGTTTTATGGTACCTACCTCTCAATTACAGCAGGGGTGGATGAATACAAGTGCTTTCAGTATCATCAACGTAGAAAAGCAGGAATTTGAAGGAGCCGTATTGGTGGACGAACCCGACCGGGGCGCTGCCGGTGTGTGGGGGATCGCCTGTGATGAGAAGCACATCTACGTAGCCCATAGCGGGACACATGAAATAAGCGTAATCGACCATTCCCGAATGTTGGATAAGTTTCGGAATTATGCGGATAAAGGTCGTTTGGACTATGACCTGACTTTTCTTTACGGACTCCGCAAAAGGATTCCTTTGCAGGGCAACGGACCACGTCATCTTCTTCTCTCGAATAATAAACTGATTATTCCTACCTATTTCGCCGATGTATTAAATATGGTAGATCTGAATACGTTCTCGGTGGCTGCCGTTAATATGAATGTGGGGCGTACCGAGACGAAAGAACAAAAAGGAGAGAAGTACTTTAATGATGCGGGACGTTGTTATCAGGGGTGGCAAAGTTGTAACGGATGTCATCCCGGAGACGGCCGTACGGACGGTATGAACTGGGATTTGATGAACGATGGAGTAGGGAATCCTAAAAACTGCAAGAGCCTGCTTTATAGCCACGTGACGCCTCCCAATATGATTTCGGGTATTCGTGCCAAAGCTGAAGTAGCTGTACGTGCAGGATTCCGGTATATTCAGTTCTATGAGCCGGAAGAAGAAATGGCCGAATGTGTGGACGCGTATATGAAGTCTTTACGCCCGGTTCCGAGCCCGTATTTAGTAGATGGAGAATTGTCGGAAAAAGCGAAGGCGGGAAGAAAAGTCTTTGATAAGTTGAAATGTGGCGATTGTCATAACGGTCCTTTCTATACGGATCTGAAAATGCATCGGATTGGTGAAGATGTCGAGTTTGAGAAAGGATGGGATACACCTACGCTGGTAGAATGTTGGCGTACGGCTCCTTATTTATTTGACGGACGTGCTGCCACTATGCAAGAAGTGTTCGAAGTTCACAAGCACGGAATTGACAAGAAAGTATCCAAGAAAGAAATAGAGGAATTAACTGAATATGTAAATTCTCTTTAAGAAGAAAGTGTATGAACTATTGTGATAAAATACATTACTCCCTGTTGACTGCTTCCCCGGAAGATTTTCCGTCGATGATAGACAGTTTATTGTCCCGGTTGCCCGAAGAAGAACGTATACTACGTTTGGTCTTGTTCGGTACGCCGGTTTTAAAAGATGAATATGTCACTCAACGTCAGCTATTCAAAGCGAAAGCACGCCATTTCTTTGGAGACAGCAAACCGGCTCTTAGTTATGTTCTGCAACCCGTACCGGATGCTCCTTTAGTCATGGAAGTACATAGCTATCGTCCTGAAAGCGATGAACGGATTTTGTATCGGCATTATGATAATATTCCTTACGTATTGTTGGAAAATGAGTCGGGACGTTTCATGTTTGCCGGAGGATTTCAGGGCGATGACCCTTGTGCAGATATGGAACAGCGGTCGGTAGAGGCCTTCCGCCAGTTGAAGGGAGTTTTGGAGAAAGAATCGTTTCCTGTCAACAGCATTATTCGTCAATGGAATTATATAGAACAAATCACCGGATATGACGGAGCCGGCCAACATTATCAGTCGTTCAATAATGTGCGTACAGCGTTTTATGCGGGAAGTGATTGGTCGAACGGCTATCCTGCCGCTACGGGAATCGGGATGAACATGGGAGGTGTGCTGATTGATGTGGATGCGGCAATGTTTCACACTCCTGATGTTTTTGCCACTCCTATTGATAATAAACTGCAAGTTGCTGCCCACGCCTATTCCGAGCAGGTGCTTGAAGAAGCCCGGCAGAAAAAAACAACCCCGAAGTTTGAACGGGCCAAGAGTATGACTTTCCGGGAGCGACGTCTGGTTTATATCTCTGGTACAGCCGCAATCAGAGGAGAAGAAAGTCTGAAGGGAGTCGGTTTGGAACGTCAGTTGCAGATTACTATGGAGAATATCGCTCAATTGATAGGTGATGCCCGTTTGGTTATGTTACGTGTTTACCTGAAGAACGAGTCTGATTATGAAGAAGCTCGCAGGGGACTTGAAAGTTATGGACTGAATATTCCTGTTTCCTATTTGCGGGCCGGCGTATGCAGGGAAGAACTATTGATTGAAATAGAGGGAATAGCGATAGATTAAATACGGAAATAATATTAATAATAACAGATAAAGCTATGACTAATTTGAAAAAGTACACAAATGCCGATTTCTACAAGAACGGCGTATTTCAGCAAGAGATTGCCATAGAGGCAATGAAAGAAATGTTTGTCCACTATAACATTCCCTTTACCGGATTTATGGCCGAGAATATGTGGGTAACGGATTTTGGTCTGGGAGACTTTGAAAATGTGGGTATGGGAGGTATCTTTTGGGTAAATGATCCGAAATATGGTTACTTTGCTCATGCCATTTATTTGCTTCCGGGACAGATGATTCCTGAACACGCTCATGTGAAAACAGACTTTCCGGCCAAACATGAGTCATGGATGGTGGAGAAAGGTTGGGTTTATAATTTCTCGGAAGTAGGAGAAACGACTCCGAATGCTCCGGTGATTCCCGCCACACATGGGCCTGTCAAAAGCAAGAATTGCGTGATACAGAAAGTAGGCGATATTTTGCGATTGAAAGAAATGGAGACTTTTCACTTTATGATGGCAGGTCCGGAAGGTGCCGTTGTTTGTGAATGGGCAAACTATCACGATAATGCCGGACTGCGTTTCACTCACCCTACTGCTACGTTATGAAAAACTGGTACCGCATATTAATATTGTTTTTAGTATCTTCTTCTTTGCTGACTTTTACAGCCGCAGCTCAACAGAAGAATACTGATACTGAGCGCGCGCTCGTCTTGAAACTGGCTGCCTACTTGAAGGATTCTTCTTACATAAAGAATACGATTCGACAAATAGAGACTGAAAAGAAAGTCGAAACCCAAATCACCGGATATCAAAAACTTCATAAGCAAGTGCAACGTATGCTTCTGTTGCAAAGCGAATTGAAGTGGCTGAATATGGAAGCGATTCGTCTGGCTTATGAGGACATGAAGCGGATCGAAGGCTTCGATGCAGTAAAGTACCTGCCTATTTTGACCGAACTGGAACAGCAAGTAAAGCAAGGATTCGGCAATATATATAGCGGTGATGAGGCTGTTTTGGTAAATGCGGAAAAGGCCGTAGCCAATAAGCGTGCTATTTTACTGGCCAACCCATTGTTGAACGGCGATAAGATATTGACCGTTCGTTATCAACTGGGAAACAGGGATCGTCGGGCAATGGCTCCCGAACTGGGTACGCAGTCGAACAACTGGAGTAATCAGGAATCAGCCCGCCGGAAAGGTTTTAACGCCGATATTGTTGAGTTAAGTAATTTGCGTGATGAAGTACAAATCCGCACTATTTATAAGCCTGACAATACTTCTTCCATTGCCGATTTGAAACTGCATTGGGATGGAGACCGTGCGATGTTTACCCAGACAATGTCTGACAATCGTTGGAATGTGTTTGAAGTAAAACTGAATAACGGCGATTGTAAGAAATTGATTGATAATCCCGAACCTGATTTGGAATTTTATGACGGGACTTATCTGCCGGATGGACGTATCATAGCCAATTCGAACATCGGTTACCAGGGAGTACCCTGTGTCAATGGGAGCGACCCTGTAGGAAACATGGTACTTTATACGCCGCAGAGTAAAAATCTCCGCCGTCTGACATTTGATCAGGATGCAAACTGGAATCCGGTGATTATGAATAACGGACGTGTGATGTATACTCGTTGGGAATATACTGACCTGACTCACTATTACACCCGTATTGTGATGAACATGAATCCTGACGGGACGGAGCAAAAGGCACTGTATGGAAGTGGTTCAATGTTTCCCAACAGTACATTTGACGTGCAACCTTTACCCGGTTATGCTTCTGCCTTTGTCGGAATCATTTCGGGACATCACGGGGTGGCACGTTCGGGACGTCTTATTCTGTTCGACCCGGCAAAAGCGCGTAAAGGAGCCGCCGGTATGTTGCAGGAGATTCCTCATCGCAACCGTCCCATCGTTGAAGAAGTGAAAGACAGGTTGGTCGACGGGGTATGGCCTCAATTTATCAAGCCTTCTCCACTCAATGATACTTATTTTCTGGTTGCCGCAAAATTGGATAAGAATGATTTGTGGGGTATCTATCTGGTAGATAAGTTTGATAACGTGACTTGTCTGCATAAAATGGAAGGGGAAGGATATATCAGTCCGATAGCCGTGCGCAAAACGGTGACTCCGCCTGCTATACCCGACCGGGTGAAACTGGACGATAAGCAGGCAACGGTCTTTATACAGGATATTTATGAAGGTGAAGGATTGAAGGGGATTCCGCGTGGAACGGTGAAGTCGCTCCGTTTACACGCTTATGAGTATGCTTATGTCCAGACACAATCTGACCATAACTGGCATGGTATCCAGTCGGGTTGGGATATTAAACGTATGTTGGGTACCGTACCGGTGGAGGAAGACGGCTCGGTTATTTTTAAAATTCCTGCCAATACTCCGGTTTCTATCCAACCCTTGGATAAGGATGGAGTGGCTGTACAATGGATGCGTAGCTGGCTGACAGGGCAACCGGGAGAGATTGTCTCTTGTGTGGGATGTCATGAAGATCAGAACCAGATTGTAATCCCGAAACGTGTGATTGCTTCACAGAAAGCACCGCATGCTCTCACTCCCCCGGAAGGAGGAACCCGTTCATTTACTTTTGATCTGGAGGTACAACCTATTTTGGATCGTGCCTGTATCGCTTGCCACAATGGTGAGGGAAAAGCATTCGATCTGCGTGGGGGCAAGAAAGATGGCAAGGGATATGGAACATCCTATCTCAATCTTCATCCTTATGTGCATCGTCAGGGCGGTGAGGGAGATATGGTGGTACTTTATCCTTATGAATATCATCCTAATACCAGTGAGTTGGTCCGTCTTTTGAAAAAAGGACATTATAATGTGCAACTGACGGATGCGGAGTGGAGGAAAATTTATAACTGGATTGACTATAATGCTCCCGACAAAGGATATTTCAATGCTAATGTTCTGAAATCGTTCCCGTATCAGGGATACGACCAGATAGAACGCCGCAAGCAACTGACCGATAAATATGCGGGCGGTGCCGGAGTGGATTGGAAAAAAGAGATTGCCGATTATGCTGCCCAACTGAAAAACAAAGGTGAGATAAAACCGGTAATGCCCAAGAAGGTGAGTCCTGTGAAGGAGAAAGTCCTGAAGGTAAAAGGGTGGCCGTTTGCTCCGGACAGGGTAAAGGAAATGCTAGCCGATGAGAAAGAGACCGTTAAGGTGTTGGAAATAGCTCCGGGCGTTCAAATGACATTTGTGCGTATTCCTGCGGGTGAATTTGTTATGGGCAGTTACCATGGGGAGCCGGACACTTATCCCACTACCAAGGTGAAGATAGATAAAGCGTTCTGGATGGGCGAACTGGAAGTGACTAACCAACAGTATAATACTATATTCCCGCAGCATGACAGCCGTTATGTGGATCAACAGTGGAAAGATCATGTCGTACCGGGGTATCCGGCTAATAAACCGGAGCAGCCTGTTATCCGCGTAAGCTATAATGACGCAATGGAATATTGTAAGATATTGAGTCAAAAGACCGGACTGAACATTACGCTTCCTACCGAAGCGCAATGGGAATGGGCGTGTCGTGGAGGAAGCGACGAGGATTTCTGGTTTGGTAACTTGAATGCGGATTTCGGTAAGAAAGATAACTTGGCCGATGTGACAACCAACAAGTTTGCAGTGAGTGGAGTCGATCCGCAGCCGATGTCTCCCGAATCGCCCTGGTACAAGTATTATACGTTCCTTCCTAAAGCAGCCAATGTGGATGACGGAAGTTTGGTGCAGGTAGGAGGAAAGAAGTATGAGGCAAATCCGTTCGGATTATACTGTATGCATGGCAATGTTGCCGAATGGACGCGTTCGGATTATGTCCCTTATCCGTATAAAGAGAATCCGAAAAAGGTTTCCGAATATAAAGTGGTTCGTGGCGGTTCGTATATTGAACGGCCGAAATATTCCACAGCATACTCACGTAAGGGATTCTATCCTTATCAATGTGTGTTTAATGTCGGTTTCCGTGTCATTATCGAAGATTAATCGAATATACTAATGAAAGCTACTCTGAAAAGACTGATTTCCTCTTCAACAACGACTATTGTGTTGTTGCTTGTATATGGCGCAGGTTTGGCGATTGCTACTTTTATTGAGAAGTATCAGGGGAGTGAAGTAGCCCGATCGGTGGTGTACTGTTCTCCTTTGTTTTTCCTTCTTCAATTTTTGATAGTACTCAATTGGTTGGCTATCGTTATCAGGCAACGTTCGCTGAAAATGCGCAAATGGGGAATGTTAGTTACTCACGGGGCTTTCATTCTAATTCTGCTGGGAGCATTGGTATCTCATCTTTATGGTGAGGAAGGTATTCTTCATTTGCGTGAGGGAGAGACGAGCAATCGCTTCGCTGTCCGTCACGCCGGTGAAGTGACTTACCATACGCTGCCTTTTAGTGTGGAACTGATAAATTTTACATTAACCCGTTATCCCGGTTCGTCCAGCCCGTCTGCGTATGAAAGTGAGTTGCTGGTACATCTGGATGGAGAAGTCATTTCGGAACGGGTTTATATGAATAATGTGCTGGATGTGAAAGGTTATCGTTTCTTTCAGGCTTCTTATGATCAGGATGAACAGGGTACGGTGCTTTCTGTCAACCGTGATGTGGCTGGACGTACCATCACTTACACCGGATATGCTGTTCTGTTGCTCGGTCTGGTATTGTGTTTTGTAGACAGGCGTTCACGCTTTATGTTACTCAGCCGGCGGTTGAAGGAGTTGCGTTGTTCGTTCTTCCTTATGTTGTTGACGCTCTCTTCTTTGACGGTTCATGCCGGTGAGACCTCGGTACAAGCGAGGGAGGCAGTGCTGAAAGACGTCATTGATAGCGGGCATGCTGCCCGTTTTGGTGCATTGCCCCTTCAGTCGGGAAGAGGGCGTGTACTTCCTGTCAATACCTTCTCGTCTGAAGTATTGAGGAAACTGCATAAGTCTGATTCCTTTTATTCTTTAAATTCCGACCAGTTTCTTCTTAGTGTTTTGACAATGCCGGAACGTTGGACGTATATTCCATTTATTGCTGTTCCCGGCAAGGAATTGAGTGACTTTTATCAGTTGCCGTCCGGACAATGCGCCTATATGGATGTATTTGATGCGGACGGGAATTATAAATTGCAGAAGAAGTTGGAAGAAGCATACGGTAAGATGCCTGCTGCGCGGACTCGTTTTGATAAAGACCTGATTAAGTTTGACGAGCAGATTAACATCTTTCATCAGTTGCTTAATTGGCAGCTGTTGAATCTCTTTCCGAAAGAAGACGACCCGCAACATACGTGGTATGCTCCGGGGGATGATTTGTCGGCTTTTTCGGGAAAAGACTCGATGTTTGTCTCCCGGGTGTTGGCTTGGTATGTGGAAGAAGTACAGACTTCCTTGCAGAGTGGTGACTGGACAAAGCCTGATGAAAT
>OGEE01001384.1_pt1 | contig 12436 bp, 8 predicted proteins | sample 1570571 | NCBI WGS metagenome assembly OGEE01 (sample SAMEA2582169, study PRJEB24529) | metagenome | biome: Human gut stool | place: China | collected 2011
TCTGGTCGAAGGAGGACAGGGTGATGGCCTCCGGGGTATCGTCGATGATCAGATCCACGCCGGTAGCGGTCTCCAGTGCGCGGATATTGCGGCCCTCGCGGCCGATGATGCGGCCCTTCATCTCATCGCTGGGCAGCGGCACCACACTGACGGTGGTCTCGCTGCAATGGTCGGCAGCGCAGCGGCTGACGGCCTGTCCGATGAGGTTGCGGGCGATGTTATCGCAGTTTTCCTTCAGGTCGGTCTCGTAGGCGGCAACGCGCACGGCCTTTTCGTGGGTCAGCTCCTCGTCCACCTTATGCAGCAGCACCTCGCGGGCGTCCTCCTGGCTCAGACCGGCCAGCGTTTCCAGACGCTCCATCTCCTTGGCGCGCAGAGCGTCGATCTCTGCCAGACGCTCCTCGGCCTCGGCAGCACGCTTTTTCAGCTCTTCTTCCTTCTTTTCCAGCGCCTCGGTCTTGCGGTCCAGCGCTGTCTCCTTCTGGTCGATGCGGTTCTCCTGACGGCTGATCTCTGCACGGCGCTGCTTGATCTCCTTGTCGGCCTCTGCCTTCTGGGCATCGACCTCGGCTTTCAGACGGAAAGCCTCATCCTTTGCTTCCAGAACCGCTTCCTTGCGCTTCTGGTCGGCGGTCTTGATCGCCTCGTTCACCAGCCGGGTAGCCTCGGCCTCGGCGCTGCCGATCTGGGCTTCGGCAGTCTTTTTACGGTTGTTGTAACCAATAAAATAGCCCGCAGCCACGCCGACAACAGCAACGATCAAGGCCACGATCACTCCGATCGCGGTCATTGCGTTCACTCTCCTTTGTTTCAATTCAATGCAAAATTAAAAGCAGGAGACGCTGCGCAGCAGGACACGGGCAATGATATAGAAAGAGCTTTCAATGCAAAAAGTGACACCAAAACCATACGCACCGTCCTAAACCGGCGGCACGGGCAAAAGCATACGGCTTTTCTCTTTACGGTTCCATTTTATATCAAACAGGCACGCTTTGCCTGAAACGGGTACAGGGTCACACTGAAACCTGCGTACAGCGTCTTTGATTCCATACTACTAAATATAGTACGAAACATTTGCCCGCTTGTCAAGAGGAAAACCCTGCCCGCAGAACATTTTGTGCAGAAAAAACAAAAATTGAAGTGGGACTTCCTCCGGGAAGTGAACCCTCTCAGGCGCTCCCGCGCCAGCTCCCCCGAAGGGGGAGCTTTTTGCATCTTCCGGTCAGCGCCAATAAAGCTCCCCCTTCGGGGGAGGTGGCACGCCGTCAGGCGTGACTGAGAGGGTTCTCTCCCCAAACCAAAAGGGCTGCCCCGGAGAACGGAGCAGCCCTTCTGGTTTATGATGAAAAGAAGAAAATGAAGGAGAATAGCTTATTATTTGGCGGCTTTTTCGCCCTCCGGGAAGATGATCTTATTCACAAAGAAGAAGATCACCATGGAGATGCCGCCGTTGAGCACGGTGGTGCCGATGTTGTAAATGAAGTCCGGTACCAGCAGCCCTGCCACCGCCACCCAGATGCAGTTGATGGAGTTGACGATGCAGGTAATGATGCAGAAGGCCAGCACATACCAGCCGATCTGTTTTGCCAGATTGCCCTTGCTGCGGACCACAAAATTGCGCTGGATGGGGAAGTTGATGCACTCGCCGATGACCATGGCGATCATGTAGGCGCAGAAGTAGGGCAGGCCGCCGTGGGCGGCATCGTAGCCGAGGATGTTCCACTTGAAGGTCTCGCCGAACAGGGTAATATCAATGCCCGGCCAGCCGAAATCCACCACCGGCAGGCTTGCAAAGGCCTTGGGCAGAAATTGCAGCAGCAGGTACTTGAACACGGTGATGAGGTTGGACACGATGACGAACAGGCCGCCCTCGCGCACCCACTTGGCAGCGGCGGGGTGCTTTGCCGCGAAGTTATTCCAGAAATTCATAGCCTGCTTCCTTTCAGCTGTTTTTCAAGCGCTCTTCCATGCGGCTGTTCAGCACGAGGTTTTTCACAGCCTCAAAAATCACCCGCACAAGGCCGATGATCCAGAAGCCCTGCAGCTCCATCACGATGCCGTCCACCATGCCCATGCTGATAGCGCCGTTGGTCATTTTGGCCAGCGCACGCAGAGGCATATTGTACTGGAACAGGATGTTCAGGTCGGGCTTGCCCTTTTTGATGCTGCGGCGCAGCAGGGTGCCCAGCACAGCAGCCGCCAGCCAGCCAATGGGGCTGCGTCCGTGCCCCATCTCGCCCAGCGTCATGTTGCGGTCGATGTGTACCTTGTTCTCCGGGATGGGACGGCCCAGCAGCGCCTCAAACTCCGCGTCCGGCAGGTTCTGCACCTGCGCGGTGCGGTAATGCTCCAGATTTTTGCCCGCATAGGGGTCGGGTGCGCCGGTGCCCGCCACCGTGACAGCGGCAGTCAAGCGGATATCGGCGCTGGAAGCGCCCACCAGCAGCTGATAGCTGCCGCCCTCCACCTCCCAGCGGTCGGTCTTGACATTCCAGTAGCGGAATGCCTTATCGTCCAGCGGGATGGTGACAGTCTTGCTCTCTCCGGCTTCCAGCTGCACCTTGGTAAAGCCCTTCAGCTCCTTGACAGGGCGGAAAACTTTTGCATCCGGCTTTGCCACATACAGCTGCACCACCTCGGCACCGGCACAGCTGCCGGTGTTGGTGACAGTCAGGGTCACGCCCTTTTCGTCTGCTTTCAGGTCACTGTACGCAAAGCTGGTATAGCTCAGGCCGTAGCCGAAGGGGAAGGCGGTGGGCACACCGGCGGTGTCGTAGTAGCGGTAGCCCACATACAGACCCTCGCGGTACTCCACGGTGGGGCCGTCGCCGCCGAAATGCGCTTTTGCGGGGGTGTCGGCGTAGCTGCGCGCCCAAGTCTCAGCCAGCTTACCGCAGGGGTTCTGCGCGCCGGTGAGCACCTCGACCAGTGCGCCCGCACCGGCCTGACCGCCCAGGCAGCCGTAGACCAGCGCCTTGCAGTCCTTGACCCAATCGCTTTCCAGCGAGGAGCCTGCACTCAGCAGCAGCACCACGTTGGGGTTCGCTGCCGCCACAGCGGTCAGCAGTTCCAGCTGGTTTTCGGCCAGCTTCATGTCGGCGCGGTCGATGCCCTCGCTCTCCTTGATCTCGTCCAGACCCATGCACAGCAGCACCACATCGGCGTTTTTTGCCAGCAGCACCGCCTCGGCCTTCAGCGCCTCGTCGGGCTTGCCCTGCCGGTCAAAGCCCTTGGCGTAGCCGACGCTGTTCAGGCCGCTTTCGGCAAGGCAGTCCAAGAAGGAATCCACCTTGATGGAGTTGACGGCGCTGGAACCTGCACCCTGATAGCGGGGCGTCTGGGCAAAGTCGCCGATGACCGCCACCTTTTCCCCCTTTGCAAGGGGCAGCAGGCTGTTTTCGTTCTTCAGCAGCACGATGCTCTGGGCAGCAGCCCGGCGTGCCAGTGCGTGGTGGGCGTCGGCATCGAACTTGCCAGGTGCGGCGTCCACCGCCGCCTTGGTGGTAAACACCAGTTCCAGCAGTTCCTCCAGCCGGGCGTCCACGTCTGCCTCGGTGATCTTGCCGGTCTGCACCGCCTTCATAAGCTCCCGGACAGCGTCCCCGCCGGGGGCAGGCATTTCCAGCGTAGAGCCGTTCTTTACGCCGAGGGCGTGGTCGTTGCTGCCGCCCCAGTCGGTGACCACTGCGCCGTCAAAGCCCCAGTCCCCGCGCAGGATATCCATGAGCAGGTGGGCGTTCTCGTTGGCGTAGGTGCCGTTGACAAGGTTATAGGCGGACATGATGGTCTTGGGCTGCGCCTCCTTGACCACCATCTCGAAGCCGGTCAGGTAGATCTCCCGCAGGGTGCGCTCGTCCACGATGGAATCCGAGGCCATGCGGCGCAGCTCCTGACTGTTCACCGCAAAGTGCTTGGGGCAGGCGGCAACGCCGTTTTTCTGGATGCCGCGGACGTAGGCCGCCGCCATCTTACCGGCAAGGTAGGGGTCCTCCGAGAAATACTCGAAGTTGCGGCCGCACAGCGGGCTGCGCTTGATGTTCAGGCCGGGGCCCAGCAGCACCGACACGCCCTGTGCCGCTGCTTCTTCGCCCATGGCTGCGCCCACAGCCTCGCCAAGCTCCGGGTCCCAGCTGTTGGCAACGGTGGCCGAGGTGGGGAAGCAGGTGGCGGGCACACTGGGATTCAGGCCCAGATGGTCAGCCGCACCCGCCTGCTTACGCACGCCGTTGGGACCGTCCGACAGGGTAATGGCCGGGATGCCCTTGCCCGGCAGCGCCCGGGTGGTGAACACCGTGCCGCCGCTCAGCAGGGCGCATTTTTGTTCCAGACTCAGGCTGTTGATGATATCTGTATGTTTCATGGCATTTTCCTCTTTGCCTTTTCAATCCAGAAAAGGCCCGCTGTTTTACGCAGCGGGCCTTTTATCTGGTTTCAGTTCAGGTGCTGCATCCGTTCAGAGCGTCTTACCTAGAATCAGGCGTTGACTTCCTCTTCCTTGCGCTTTGCATAGCCCTTTTTGACCACCAGAACTTCCAGTGCGATCAGAGCGGCTGCCAGCACAACGTCCACACCGATCATCACCTTTTCCCAACCGGGCATACCGGGGTTCAGGTTCTCGGGGTAGTAAGCACGGGAGTTTGCCACAGTGTACAGGATGTTCTTGCAGGCCTGACGTGCGGACACCAGAGCGGTAGCGCTGGTGGTATCGGTCAGGTGGTTGGTCTCGGTGTCGTAGTTGACCAGGCAGAAGTCGCCGCCGTTGCGGATCAGACGGTCAGAATCCTGATAGCCGTACACGCCGTAGTAGTCGGTCAGCACCATGCCCACAAAGCCCCACTCGCCGCGCAGAACATCCTTCAGCAGGGCAGAGCAGTTGCCGGCGTAGGTGTTGCCGATGTAGTTGAAGGAGGACATGACGGCATGGCAGTCAGCTGCCTTGATGCACTGCTCGAAGGGCTTGAGGTAGATCTCGCGGATGGCCTGCTCGCTGGACCAGGTGCAGAGCATACCGCAGCGGTTGGTCTCCTGATCGTTCAGAGCAAAGTGCTTCATGAAGGCGTAGACGCCCTGCTCCTGAGAGCCCATGATGGCATTGGCAGCCATTGCGCCGGACAGCACGCCGTCCTCGGAGTAGTACTCGAAGTTACGGCCTGCGAAAGCGGAGCGGTGGATGTTCATAGCCGGTGCGTACCAGCCGGAAACGTCCATGTCGTCCGCCATCTTGCCGATGGAGGTGCCGAAGTCATGTGCCAGATCGGTGTTCCAGGTCGCTGCGATCATCACAGCGGAGGGGAAGCCGATGGAGCCCTGCTTGGTGAAGTTGTTGTTGATGGAGGCGGGGCCGTCGCAGTCGATGGCCTGAACCTTACCAATAGAGGAAACGGCAACGGACTGGTAGCCGCCCAGAGCGATCAGGCTGTCCATATCAGCAACGGTCAGCTGATCGAGGAAGGCATCCCACTGGGCGTCGTTGTAATCCACGCCCACCATGTCCTTCAGCTTCAGGCCGTTCTTGGCACCGGTGGTGGGAGCCACATCGTCGGCGTTGTTGAAGTCCTCGGGGTTCCAGTTGGAGTTGTTGTAGAAGGTAGCCTTAGCCTGTGCCGGCAGTTCAAAGTCTGCGGGAGCAGCGGTAGCCTCGGCGTAGTTGGCAAAGCCGTCGGCGCGGGACAGGTAGGTCACATTGCCCTCGGCAAAGTCGAACTTGTTGTCGGCGACCTCCACATCGCTCTCACGCTTGTTGGAAGCGTCGTAGACGATGTCGGAAGCCACATTGTAGACCTTGGAGTCCAGAACGGTGTGGGAGTCGGCATTGATGCTGATGACGTAATCGCCCTTTTCCAGCACATAGCAGCCCTTGCCGTAGGTGTCGTAGGAGGCCATGTCCTCGGCCTTGAAGGTAACGGTGACGTTCTCGGAAGCGCCGGGAGCCAGCTCAGAGGTCTTTGCAAAGCCGATCAGGTTTGCAGAAGCCTTCTCAATGCCGCCGTTGGTGTACGGAGGATTATAGTAGACCTCCACGACCTCCTTGCCGGAGGCAGAACCGGTGTTGGTAACGGTGACATCCACGGTGATGGTGCCGTCAGCCTCGGTGACGCTGTTCAGGGTCTGGGTGAAGGTGGTGTAGCTCAGGCCGCGGCCGAAGGGATAGACCACAGTCTTGTCGTAGTCGATGAGGCCCTCTGCGGCAGCAGTCTCGTAGAACTTGTAGCCCACATAGATGCCCTCAACATAGTTGACAAAGGCGGGAACGACCTCTGTACCAAAGGAATTGGCCTTGAACTCGTCCATGTTGGTGTAGTTGAAGTTGCCAAAGTTGTTCGCAGTGGGGGTCTGGGTCAGGTCGTACACAAAGGTATCGATGGTACGGCCGGAGGGGTTCACATCGCCGCAGAGAATGGAGCCCAGAGCGTTGAAGCCGCTCTGACCGGTGCCTGCGCACCAGACAACACTCTTGATCTGGCTGTAATCCTTGACCCAGCCCAGCTCCATGGCGTTGGCGCCGTTGTAGACCACAACGACCTTATCAAAGTTCTTGCAGACCAGATCGATCATGTCCTTCTCGGTCTTGGACAGCTGCAGGTAGTGGTCGCCGGGCTCAAAGTCGTTGTAGCTGTGGCCTGCGTCGTAGGTGACCTGAGACACATCGGTGGGCAGGTCGGCACCCTCGCCGCCCACGCGGGTGATGACTACCATGGCGGTATCAGAGAAAGCCTTGGCGTTGTTCATCATCTCGTCGGTGTACTGTGCAGCCTCCGGCTCCGGCAGGGTCCAGTCCTGAGAGAACATGCCCACCACCGGGCGGTCTGCGCGGTAGGAGGTGTAGAAGTCGGAGAGCTCGGTGTTCAGCTCAAAGCCGGCATTCTTCAGGCCCTCCAGCAGGGTGACGGTGGGATAAGCATCGGACAGTGCACCGGAACCGGTGCCGCCGTAGCAGGGGTTGGTGGAAGCCCAGCCAAAGACGTTCAGCTTGCTGTTCTTTGCCATGGGCAGGGTGCCGTCGTTATCCAGCAGGACGATGCCCTCATCGGCAATGTCCTCGCACAGCTGGGTAGCGGATGCCACGTTCTCCTCGCTGACCTTGCCGCCGCCGGTGGCAAGGGTGACCATGGAGTACATGGGGCCGGTCAGGATCAGGTTCACGGTGATAGCCAGCGCCAGCACCATGCCCAGACCCGCCTGCCAGCGGATCAGATACTTTTTGGACTTGCTCTGCTTACGGCAGGCGATCATGACTGCGATCAGCAGAACTGCTACGACACCAAAGCCGATCAACTGCGATTTGATCGAGTTGAGAACCTTGATGACGTCATCCATATTGATGGACAACATAGTTTTCTCCTCCTTGTTTTGTCGAATCGGACAACGGCAGGGGACGCCCCTGCCAGCTTGACTTTATGATACCAGAAATTGCCGGAGAATTTTCAATTTGTTCATAAACTGTCACTTTGAACGCACAATTTGCAAAAGTTACAATAAGGTTTCAAATTTTATTGTGCTAATACACAAATATCACCGCATTGCATTTGTGCACCCTGCCAGACAACAAAAAACGGCAGGGGATACCTGCCGTAAAAATTCATTCGTTTTGGGGCAGCGGAAATAAGATCCGCAGGGTGCACCAGTTGTTTTCCCAGTGCAGCGTCATGCTGCCGCCGTGCTGCTGCGCAGTGGTTCGGACGCTTTTCAGGTCTGATCCCTGCTGCGGCAGGCCGTCCGCATCCAGTGCCGGGGCAGTCTCTGTATAGTGCTCGAACCGCAGCATGGCAAAACCGCCCTGACTGTACACTGCCACCTTGATGAGCCGCTTTTCGGGGTCCGGCTCGGCACGGACGGCGGCAATGGCGTTGTCCAGCGCCACGCCCACAATGGTGCACAGCTCCCGGATGGTGAGAAAGCCCAGCATCCTGCCGTCTGCTACGCTAGTGATGGTGATGTTCTCCTGCTGGCATTCCATGGTCTTGGCGGTGAGCAGGGTATCCAGCACCGGGTTTCCGGTCTTGTTCTCGGCCTCGTACTGGCGGATGTTCTGCTCCATGGCGGCAATGGCGGCGTTCTGCTTGGTCTGATCCTGCTCCTCCCGGATGCGGGCAAGCTGGATCTTCAGCTCATGGTACCGCCGGTTGATGAGGTTGATGCCCTCCTTGCTGCGCTTGTACTGCTCGTACTGGCGGTGCAGCACCTCGTCCATGGCGGCAAGCTCGCTGTGCAAAGCGTTCTCCCGCAGCTGCTCGTGCTGCACGGTCAGGATCAGCACGCCGGAAAAATCCACCAGTGTGCGGATGGAAAAGATACTCATGTTGATATCGCTGCCCGGCAGAAAGCCCAGATTGCTCACCGCAAAGGCGGCCAGCGCCAGCATGACCGCCGTCAGGGCGGCGCTGCCGCTGATCTGCAAGTGCCCGGCGGGCTGGGGGCTGATGTGCAGCCAATAGCACATTCCCCCGAACAGCGCCCCGTACACCAGCGCCAGCAGCAGCAGAGACAGCGCCCCCCATGCGCTGCGGGCAGGCCAGAGGGCGCAGTGCAGCTGCCACTCCACGCTGGCGGCAAGTTCTGCCAGAATGAACGCCCGGGCGCAGTGATACCCGGCTTCCAGCAGAGTGATGCTCCACACGCCCCATAAATATAGGTAGGAAAGCCCGATGGCCGCTGCCATGCAGGGGATCCAGAGCCCGCCGGGCACATTGCCCGTCAGCTCCAGAAAGGCCGACAGCACCGCCGCCCACAGCAGGGTGATGCCCCCGGTGACCGCCCTGGAAAAGCGGGGCGCAAGCGCCGGGGTGAACAGCAACACCGCCAGACACTCGGCAAGGGCGGTGTACAGCCGGGGGATATCCGGCAGCACGGTCATGAGCCTTCACCTCCGATGTAATCGGTCAATGCGGCAAGAAAAGCCTTACGCTTGGGGCGGCTGACCTGCAGCTCACAGGGGCCCACCTGTACGGTGCTCTGCCGCAGCTCCCGCACCTGTGCCAGATTGACAAGGTAGCCGCTGTTGCAGCGGGCAAAGGGGCAGTCTGCCAGCTTTTCCTCAAAGGCCTTGAGGGCGCCGGGGGCGGAAAAATCGCCCTCGTCGGTGTAAAAGTGCACCCGGTGCCCCTCGCTTTCCAAGTAATAGATGCTTGCGGTGTCCAGCCGGCGCAGCCCGCCCTCCACCGGCACGGTCAGGTAGCGCTTTGCCCGCTTTTCCAGCCGGGCAACCGCCTTGAGCAGCTGCTGCGAAAAGGCAAAGTAGGGCACCGGCTTCAGCACATAGTCCAGCGCTCCCACCGAGTAGCCCCGGATTGCATACTGCGCCATATTGGTGATGAAGATCAGGATGACGTCTGCATCCATCTGCCGGATGCGCTCTGCCGTGGTCATGCCGTCCAGATGCTTCATCTCCACATCCAGAAAAATAATATCGTAGACCGCGCGGTAGTTGTCCAGAATATCCACGCCGTCCGCAAAGACCGTCACTTCAAACTCTGTCCCGTACTGCCGGGTATACCGCCGGACATACTCCTGCAATACCCCCTGCACCTCTGCGTCGTCCTCTACGATCGCCACCCGGATCATGACCGCACCTCCCTTACCACACCTTTGTGGAACTGTTCTTCTCTTATTATAGCGAACCATGGCAGGTTTGCCAAGGGTGAGGTGGGGAAAGGCTCCCGGGCTGCTTCCTGTCACAAAACCTGTTTGGGAAAAGCGGCTGCTCATGATCAGATCCCCCCAGCAACGCAAAACAGGGGCTGTTGCACAAGGATAGAAGCCAGTGCAACAGCCCCTGTTGATTTACGTTGAAAGCATCTTGCTGTTTTCTCTCGAGCGGGACGGTCTTCCCACGGACCGCCACGCGAAGCCGTTACGGCTCGATGATGTTGAAGGGGTTGGTCCCGGTGATCGGGAACTGGTTCATATTCTCCATCATCAGTGTCAGCAGCTCGTTCTGCCCCGACTCCGCTTCGACACCGACTGTGTTGCTGGCTACCGTGAGCACAAGCTGGCCTTCGAGACCGCCATGCAGGACGTGAAGCGCTGCTTCGGCCTGACCCTGCCCACCGATCCCGATGCCGCTGCTGCCATTCTTTCGCCACAGGCAGGATCTTATCCGTGATCCTGCTTACCGTAGTGTCAGACACAGCCAGCCCATAAATATCCTGACTGATGCTGGTCTGGTTCTTTTTCAGAAGCTGCGGTTCAAATTCACCTTTCCGGTCACGGGGGTACAGAAACCTCGACATCTCCGAAACTGGTCCGCAGATTTTTGCTGCTGTGGCCGTTCCGGCTGTTGTCCGTAGCTTTGTTCTTATAGTCGTATTTGCTGTATCCAAGATCCTCATCCAGTTCGGCCTGATGCTCTATTTTACACCTCTCCGGAGGTTTACACAATTATTGGGATGGTCTCGATTTTATTAAGCGCTTACCAAAGTACAGTTTACAAGGGACTACACAGGGTAGGTATCTGACGGGAGGGGTTCCGCCCGTCAGATTTTCCATGTGATATTCAAACTATCGCTTGTGGCGGCTATGGTGGTAATCATCAAATCCACCACACGCCGCTTGTCATCAAAGGATACATCCTCCCAAGTGTCGAGGTAGCCGGAAATCTGGCTGACCTGTTCCGGGCTAATGGCTTCCACCGTTAGTTCCGCTATCCTCGCCAGAAGTTCCTGCTTGCGCCCGTCCAGTTCCGCTATCTTCACATTCACATAGGAGAGCAGGACATTGTTTGCACCCGTCAGACTGTCCACCAGCTTTTCAATCTCGCTGTCCACATGGAGAAGTTCCACTTGCAGGGCGGCGATTTTCGGGTTTGCCTTTGCCGCTTTCTTCCTGCCCGTCAGCGTCTTGTGCTTTCCCAGCTTTTTCACCATCTGCTGGTAAACCACCGCTTCCAGCTCCGAAGTGATGATTTTCCCGCACCCGGCACAGCTTTTATTGTCCAGCCGCTTTGTGCAGCGGAGATATTGCTTTCCCACAGGATTGTTAATGCTCATAAGGGCATACCCGCAGTTTCCGCACTTGATTTTTCCCGCCAGCCATGTATGGGTGGCTTTCCGGGCAGACTGGATTTTCATGTTGTTCATCAGCTTCTTGCGGCAGGTCAGCCAGATGTCGGAGGGGACAATGCCCTCATGGGGAGCCAGCACCAGCATTTGGCCTTTCAAGTCGTTCTTTTTGCTGGGCTTCACATCCCGCCCTTGATACAGATAGCAGCCGTTCATGCCTGTAAAATCGGCAGCGTCATTGACAATGACTGTCCCTTGACTTTTGAAAAACTCGTACACATCAAGGTCTGCCTGCACATAGACAGGATTGCGTAACATCTGCGCCAGCGTGGGGCGTATCAGTTCTTTACCGTTGAATAAAATTCCCTGTTCGGCAAAGTACCGGGTAATGTCCCCGTAGGAGGTTGTGGGCTGGGCGTACATCTCAAACATCAGCCGGATATTTGCCGCTTCATCTGGATTTACCACCAGCTTCTTTGTGTTGATACCGTCCATCTTAATCGGCTCTGTATGGAAGCCGTAAGGGGCTTTCCCACCCATCTTGAAACCTCGCTGGCTACGGGAATAGTAAGCGTCCGTTACCCGCTTCTGTATGGTTTCCCTCTCAAGTTGGGCGAACACGATACAGATATTCAGCATCGCCCGCCCCATCGGGGTGGAGGTATCAAACTTTTCCGTAGAGGACACAAACTCCACATTGTATTGCTGGAACAGCTCCATCATATTGGCAAAGTCCAGAATGGAACGGCTGATACGGTCGAGCTTGTAAACCACGACTTTTGCAATCAAGCCCCGCTTGATGTCCCGCACCAGTTCTTGAAACTTCGGACGGTCTGTGTTCTTGCCGCTGTACCCTTTGTCTGTGTATTCCTTGCAGTTACCGCCTTTCAACTCGTATTTGCAAAATTCAATCTGGCTTTCAATGGAAATGCTGTCCTTTTTGTCTACCGATTGCCTTGCATAGATTGCGTCTATTCGATTGTTCATATTGTCGCTCCTTTTCTTAAAAAAGAAACGGAGCTGCTGACACCTTTATTATACCGCCAGCAGCCCCGCAAATCAACGATGGCTTCGGAAAACCTTATGCCCCGGCTTCCTCACTCTGCCGTTTGTCGGCATACTTGCGGAATACCTCATAAAGCTGCTGTTCCAGCTCCCGGCGTTTTGCCGCTTCCTGCTCCGGCGTGAACACCGGGGAGAGATTTTCCAGCGTGATTTCCTTTCCTTGAAAAGTCACGACTTCGGTTTCTTTCTTGTATCTGATATGCTCCATAGTACCTCCGTATTTAATTTTCAAAGTGCAGTGCCGCCATGCTGCGGCGTGAAATGTTTTCTGCCATCAATCACCGTTCCCTTGTGTGCCGCTGCTGCCGTTCCAGTTCCACCAGTATATCCGGCGGGATACGGTCAACCAGCCGCTGTAAATCGTCCAGTTCGCT
>OGEE01001397.1_pt1 | contig 12279 bp, 10 predicted proteins | sample 1570571 | NCBI WGS metagenome assembly OGEE01 (sample SAMEA2582169, study PRJEB24529) | metagenome | biome: Human gut stool | place: China | collected 2011
CGGTAAAATATGGCTTGTATGGCTCACATTTATATTTGCAGAAGGAATGAGCCTTATCATATCATTATTGTTTATGAAAAAAATCAGAAAAAATGTTATTAACAATGTTAAGGAGGCAGATTATTATGAGTAAAATTATTACAATCAGTCGAGAGTTTGGCAGCGGCGGACATTTTATAGGCGAAAATGTAGCGAAGAAATTAGGAATAACATTTTATGATTCCCAGATACTTGAGAAAATTGCCGAAGAAACAGGTTTTTCTAAGAAAATTATAGAGGATCAGGGTGAATATTCCCCATCAAAGAGCATATTTTCCTATGCGTTTGTGGGAAGAGATGCAACAGGAAGCTCAATTTCGGACAAAATATATAACGTACAGTCAGCAATAATCAGAGAACTTGCGAAGAAAGAATCTTTTGTAATTATAGGAAGATGTGCAGATTATATTTTAAGGGATAATCCCGATGCGGTACATATTTTTATACACGGTGATGAAGCAGTCAAAAAAGAAAGAATCATGAAATTATATAACAAGACTGAAAAAGAAGCTGCGGTTATGATGCGTGATATGGATAAAAAGAGAAAAATGCACTATAATTATTATACAGAAGGTGAATGGGGCAAAGCCACCAACTACACAATGACGCTTAACAGCAGTAAATTAGACTTTGATAAATGCATAGACATTATTTCAGAACTGTAAAAGAATTGGAGATATGATATGGTAACACAGAATAAATGCGAAATATCAATACCTGCTATTTTGAAGGTAGAGAAAGACATATTGGGACAGGTAGGAAAATATCTGGCGGACATGCATTTCCATAAAGTTGTTATCCTTTTCGGAAATGGACTTATTGATCTGTTCGGGGATAAAGTTCTTAATGGAATGAAAGACAATAACATTGAAGTGCTTCTCTACCAGGAAATGGATACGGTTGAAATTAACGCAATAATGCAGCTTGGATTTTCGTTTCCTAACCTAACTGAAGCGGGTATTGGCATCGGCGGCGGTAAAGTTATTGATGCGGCTAAGTATTGTGGATTTTTGAGAAATCTCCCTTTTATAAGTATTCCTACGTCGGCCTCGTCTGATGGCTTTTCAAGTGCCAGTGCATCTCTTATAGTGGAAGGCAGAAGAAAATCCGTACCGGCAAGGATTGCATACGGCATAATCGCAGACATTGAAGTAATAAAGAGTGCTCCTAAGGCATTCCTTTATTCAGGAATCGGAGACATGGTATCCAAAATAACAGCACTTTATGACTGGATTTTTGAACAGGAAAAAGGTTATGATATTGTAGATGACTGTGCTATGATGATATCTAAGAAAGCAGTAAACAGTTTTGTGAGAACTCCGTTTAAGGATATTCTGGATGATCGTTTTATTAAGGAATTGATGGATTCTCTCGCCATGAGCGGAATTGCCAATGAGATAGCCGGCAGCAGCGCGCCTACAAGCGGAAGCGAACATCTTATATCACATGCACTTGATAAGATGCTTGAGAAACCAAGCCTTCATGGTATCCAGGTAGGTATTGCGACATACATTATGAGCAAAGTTCAGAATCACCGGTATGAGAGAATTAATACAGTATTTACCGACACCGGTTTCTGGGATTATGTAAAGACACTGGAACTTCGGAAAGAAGATTTTAAGAAAGCAGTAATGCTTGCTCCCGAGATAAAACCTTTCAGACACACATATCTTCACGAAGAAAAATATAGGAATCTTGCTATAGAAATAATAGAAAAAGATGAAAAACTGAATGAGATTTTAGTATAAAAATAAGCCCTTACAGAGGATACTCTGTAGGGGCTTATATAATATTTTATCAGTCAGCTGCAACAAAGAATTTCTGGATTGCAGTATCTCCGTTAGTCTCAACTCTGTAAAGAGTATCGGAACCGAACATCTTGAAAAATGTGTACTTTGATGTACAGCTTATAGAAGTTATATCACCGTCATATATTTTTATCTGATTGCTTCCGTCTTTATTCATTCTGTTAAAAGAATGGTCATAAGTCTCTTCCTGATAATAAATAACATCATTATAAACGTTGTATAATACAACTTTGTCTGTTGTAAGAACCTTTTTAGTGTTATCCGAAAGGTTCACAGAGGTAAGAGCATAGTTATTATCGAGGTCAATATAATAAAGAACATTGTTTACAACCGATGCCATGTATGTATTGCCATTCAGATATGAAATTGATGAGCCGTCTGACACACGCATACTGTATACCGAATGGTCGGCAGTACCGGATGAAGAAGGCTTTGAATAATAGATATGTCCTTTATATACTGAAGAATTGGCAATGTCATCTTCAAGAAGGACTTCTTCATTCTTACCGTTAACATTGATGGTGTAAGTTACATTTTTGGAATTGAGTACACCATTAAATATAAGTGTATTGCCGGACAACGCAAGGTCTGTACTGTAACCCGTATGAAGAGTGGTATAACGTCCACCATTTAACGCACATCTTACAACACCATAAAGCTCTCCACGAAGAAGCGAGTTGGTGTTGGATGCCTTGGCATTATTTTTTACATAATAGATGTATCTGCCGGCACAGTTAATATAAGAGACGTCGTCATCTGTAAGACACTTAATGTTGGAACAGTCGCTGTCCATGGAATAAAGCTTGTTATTGTCATAAGGGTTGGAAAAATATATCTTTCCGCCGCTCTCACAAAAGCTTCCGCCATTTAAAAGATTGCCCGGAGTGTTTCCGGTGGTTGAGGAACTGTTCTTGTCTATTTTCGTAACATTATGGTATACGATAATAAGAATGATAATAGCGAGAAGAACAGAACCGCCAATAATGAATTTAGTGTATTTCTTATTCATAATTTATAGACTCCAATACATTATGATAATAATATTATGAAATAAAATTATTTTTTTTTCAAGCAAATTATTATAATTTGTGATATAACTATTAAAAGTGACATATAGAAGGAGAAAATATATGGTAGTTGACTTACAGGAATCAAGAAAACAGATAGATGAGATTGACAGACAGATCGTTGAACTTTTTGAAAAAAGAATGGATGTTGCAGCCAATGTTGCCGATTATAAAATAGCAACGGGAAAAGCTGTATTTGATAAAGAAAGAGAAGAACAGAAAATTGATACACTGAGACATCTTGCACATTCGGATTTTAACAACAAATGTGTGGCAGAACTTTTTACGCAGATTATGGCAATGAGCCGCAAATTCCAGTATTCAAAGCTTGAGATGAGAAAGTCGGATTCCAGGTTAGAACCATACGACATTGTTGATGATATAAGACGTGACAATATTAAAGTTGTGTATCAGGGCGTGCCGGGAGCATACAGCCATGAAGCAATGCTTAATTTTTTCGGTAGCGATGTCAGAAATATGAATGTAGACACTTTCAGGGAGGCTATGGAAGCTGTGAGTGACGGTGTGGCGGATTATGCCGTTATACCGATAGATAATTCTTCAGCAGGAATGGTTAATGATACTTATGATCTTTTGCAGGAATTTAATAATTACATAGTGGGAGAGACTTATGTGAAGATAAGACATTGCCTACTTGCAAAGCCGGGGGCGACACTTAAGGACATAAAGTGCGTATATTCCCATCCTCAGGGCCTTGCCCAGTGTGCCGCATTTCTTGACAGACATAAGGACTGGCACCAGAAAGCATATCTTAATACAGCAATGAGTGCCAAAAAAGTTGCCGAAGATAATGACATTCATCAGGCAGCAATAGGTTCTGCAAATTGTGCCGGTGAATATGGTCTTCAGATTCTTGAAGATGGCATTAACTCATCGGCATGCAATACCACAAGATTTGTAATTGTCAGCAGGAAAAGAGAATTTATTAAAAATGCCGACAAAGTAAGCGTGTGTTTTGAAGTTCCGCATAAATCGGGAAGTCTTTACAATGCGTTATCACATATTATGTTTAATAATCTTAATATGACTAAAATAGAGTCAAGACCTATACCTGAGCATAACTGGGAATTCAGATTTTTTGTGGATTTTGAAGGAAATCTTGCAGACCCCGGTGTAAGAAACGCTCTGAGAGGTATATCGGAAGAGTCGAATTATTTGAGACTGTTAGGAAATTATTAGGAGGAATTATAATGGACAGTTCAGAATTATTATTATACAAAAATCCGGAAAACCGCGAGGTTTTTGATTGCATGCTAAGGATAGCTTCAGAAGAATTTGAAGGACTTGACATAAAAAAAGCGGCAGGACGGATTGTGTCGCATATTCTTGAAGTATCGGAAAAAATGGGATTTAACGGAAATTTATGGCAGGACTATCTTGCATATAATCTTGCAAATGACGAGAATTCTTACAGTCTTTCCTGTGAAAGAAGGGGAAGAATGGAAGGCAGCATTAATAAGGCAGCGCTGCTTGATATGTCTGTGTACAGAGAACTTTTCAATACGGATTTAAGCAGGACTGACGCTAAATACGGCACATTTTTATCCATGCTTACCGGATTTGAAAACAATAATGAGGGTGAAAAATACTATAATAAAAGAATAAGAAACAGAATAATTAAGCTGGCAGAAGAACTTTCCGGGGCTGTGGATGACAATACATTTTTAAATACCGTATGTGATTTTTATAAAGATGCAGGTGTCGGATGTATCGGACTTTTTAAGGCGTTCAGGGTAGGACATGATGATAATGACAGACCTGTAATCACTCCTGTTATAAGTGTTGAGCACAAATATCTTAAAGACCTCATAGGATATGATATACAGAAAAAGAAAATAACGGACAATACGGAGGCATTTCTTGCAGGAAACAAAGCTAATAATGTTCTTTTATTCGGTGACAGCGGAACCGGAAAATCATCCTGCATTAAGGCAATACTTAATGAATATTACGATGACGGACTCAGAATGATTGAGATATATAAACATCAGTTTAAGGATTTGTCAGCAATTATCAATCAGGTAAAGGACAGAAATTACAAATTCATCATATATATGGATGACCTTTCTTTTGAAGAATTTGAGATAGAATACAAGTTCTTGAAAGCTGTTATTGAGGGAGGTTTGGAAAAAAGACCTGACAATGTACTTATATATGCGACAAGCAACAGAAGACATCTTGTCAGGGAAAAATATTCTGATAAAGAAGAAAGAGACGACGACCTTCACACAAGGGATACAGTGGCAGAGAAACTTTCACTTTCTGCACGATTCGGCGTATCCGTATATTTTGGCTCGCCTGACAAGAAACTTTTTAATGAAATAGTAAAAGGCCTTGCACAAAAGAATAACATCAAAGTTGACGAAAATACACTTCTTATGGAAGCCAATAAATGGGAATTGTCCCACGGCGGATTGTCAGGAAGAACCGCGGAACAATTCATAAGCTATATGGTATCGGCATATGCCGATTAATGTAATGAATTACGAAGCTTATCAAGATAATCGTAACTTATCATAAGGTTGCCCATTCCTGTTCCAAGATGGATGTCCGGTTTGTTTGCACCATGGAAATCGGAACCGCCGGATTCCAAAAGTCCGGTTTCATGGGCAAGCTTTCTTACCGTAAGCTCGTCAAATCCCTTGTAGGTTGAATACATGGATTCAATTCCGGTGAGCCCGCAGTCTTTAAGTCCCATACATAAATCCCTTAATTCTCCCATTGTAAGGTGGTAGAGCAAAGGATGGGCAAGGATTGCGGCTCCACCGGCTTTTTTTATCATATCAACCGCGTCATATACGGATTTATGTTCGCGGCTCACATACAAAGGACAGCCGTCACCAAGATATTTTGAAAAGGCTTCCTTGTTGTCTTTTACATAGCCTTTCTTAGTCATATAAGAAGCAAAGTGAGCTCTGGTTATAATGCTGTGTGGGAACATGTTCTCAAGAACTTCAAGAGAAACCGGAAAACCGGCATCGTTGAATTTCTGTATAAGCAGTCCGTTTCTTGTATCACGCCTTTTGATTTCTTCATATATTGCATCGTGAAATTCTTTTTTTTTGTAATCAATAAAAAGTCCCACTATATGAATTTCTTTATCTTTATAACTTGTACTTATCTCTATTCCGGGTATAATCTCTATTCCGGATTTTTTACCTGCATCGATTGCTTCGTCAATTCCATCCGTTGTATCGTGGTCGGTAAGGGCAAATGCACTTATGTCGTTTTTGACAGCTTCCTTTACAAGCTCTGCAGGAGAAAATGTGCCATCCGAATAAGTTGAGTGAACGTGTAAGTCAATCTTTTTCATTCAAAATGTCCTCTCTTTAATGTAAAAAAATAATTATTTTTGTCATAATTTATATAGCATACATTTTGAGATAATGCTATACTAAATATGTAATGAATGGAATTACTTTATAATCCCGGATAACATCCTCGGGTAAGAGGGTTTAGATATATGAAAAAAAAGAGAATATTGACGATTGCAGGTATTACAGCTTTTTTTGTTGCAGTAATTACTGTGATTATTGTTTTGCTGAATGTCGGAAGAACAAGTGGTGATTCCTCAGAAACCGGTATAGCTGTAGGGGATACGACTACAGGAGGATATGTTCATATCACCACAGATGCAACAACATCTGACAGACTTCAAGAGACAATGACTACAGAGAACGGAAGAACATCTCCATCTGAGATAGGAGATATTACAAGTGACGACGATAATTTTGATACCGTTCAGGATCCGATTACGACAACAGCAGGCGCAGATAAGACAACATCCCGCCCTGATAACAACACCACAGATAATACAACGGAAAGCACAACTGCAACAGAATCAGAACAGCCGACGGCAGCAGAATCTTCAGTGGAGAGTAATATTACACAATTCTCCTTTGTTAAGTATGACATAGCAGGAATGCCGGATACATACAACTGGAGTGAGTATCTGCTGAGAAAGGGCTATAAGAATGTAAATAACCGGACTGAGCTGACAGATTATGCACAGTCTGTTTTAAATAAAATAACCGAGACCAAGGGCGTAAGATATATACTTGCACCAAGAGGTATATTTGATGATATTATAGGCGAGAATCCATCCGATGCCCATTTGTATGAGCTTTTCGGAATGGATTATCAGACATATATGTGCAAGGGTGTAGCTATATTCCGTATGCGTAAGGTGCAGGATGTGGTGAATCGTGTGACAGATAAGTCCGTGTACGCTATCTATTATTATTCTTATGAGGACTACGTCATGATGACCGAAGTTGACAATAAGATTAAGGAGATAGTTGCCGGATTCAGTGGCAGCGAATTTGACAAGATTAAAGCAGCCCATGACTACCTTTGCGCTAACGTGGAATACAAGGAAGTATCTGACGGATATGCCTCCCATACATCGTATGGTGCATTGATTAACGGACAGAGTGTCTGTGAGGGTTATGCCAAAGCATATAAGCTTATGCTGAATGCAATGGATATTCCCTGCGATATGGTTGTGAATACCACACACGGATGGAACGAAGTATTTTACGAAAATAAATGGTATATGGTTGATGTAACCAACGACGATACCAGTTCCTCGTACTGCTATTTTATGTTGGGCAGTGACGTAATGTTAAGCAGGACGGATAAGTATGTGGAATCGGTATTGATTGATGAAGAAAAGTCAGGACGTATATCATATTATAACTACATTGACGGAACGAACAGCTCAGTTAATAAGCTGGCTGAGTTTACATACAACAGTATACAAAGAGTAACAGATAAAATCCCACAGTGATGTGGGATTTTATAAACGGAATTTGATTAATAGTATTAACGAAGGACAATAATGAATAATCTTACATTAATAGGATATCTGAAAAAACGGATAAAAAACAACGGATGCGGCAGCCTTTCAATATCGAAGCTGTCTTCTTATTCTTTAGAACATAATGAATTACTTTACCATATTGCATTATATGCTTATCTTACCGATAAGATACATCTTTGCGGTAAGAATGAAGCTCTTTATATGGAATGTATGAAGATTAAGAATAATGAAAATTACATAAGGGACTGCAAAGAATATGCCGGAATTTATGATGCATATAAAGAAGAGACCGGGGAATTCAAAAAAGAAGATGAATTAAAGGCGAAGATAAGAAAAAGAATTCTGGAACTTCAGAGAGAAAAGTCCATAAGTAATTACAGGATATATACGGACCTGGGTCTGAATCCCGGCAACGTAAACAGTTTTCTTAAAAACGGTGATTACAGAAAATTAAGTCTTAATATAGTAAGAAGAATATGGAAATATGTAGAAAGGATTTAAAGAAATGATAAAGACCTTATTAAAACACGTAAAGCAGTATAAGGCAGCATCCATAGCAACCCCTTTTTTTATGATTCTTGAAGTTGCCATGGAAATGACGGTGCCTTACCTTATGGCATCCCTTGTAGACGACGGAATCGAAAAAAGTGATATGAGACATATCCTTATAGTCGGAGGCATTATGTTTATTGCCGCTCTTGTAGGACTTTTTGCAGGACTTATGGGTGGCAAGTACGGAGCCAAAGCTTCCGCGGGATTTGCCAAAAATCTGAGAGAAGGTATGTATAACAATATACAGACATTCTCTTTTTCAAATATTGATAAATTCAGTACGGCAGGTCTTGTAACAAGACTTACAACGGATGTAACCAATGTGCAGAACTCATACCAGATGATTTTGAGAATGTGTATGAGAGCTCCGGCAAGCCTTATTTTTGCCATGATAATTTCTTTTACAATCAATGTAAAAATGGCAAGTATATTTTTGATTGCGGTAATAATTCTTGGCGGAATACTTACCATACTTATGCTAAAAGCCAACAGGTATTTTAAACAGGCATTTCCTAAATACGATGAACTTAACGAAAGCGTTCAGGAAAATGTATCCGCAATCCGTGTGGTCAAGGCGTATGTCCGTGAAGAACATGAAGACAAGAAGTTTAAGAAAGCCAGCAATAACATTTACTCAATGTTTGTAAAAGCGGAAAATGTGCTGGTATTCAATAATCCTGCGATGATGGTTGCCATATATACCTGTATGCTTCTCATAAGCTGGATTGGTGCAAAACTTATAGTCAGCAGTAATGAAACAGCACTTACGGTAGGCAACCTTACAAGCCTTATATCTTACTGCATGAACATACTTATAAGCCTTATGATGCTTTCTATGGTATTTGTAATGATATCAATGAGTGTGTCAAGTGCAGAACGTATTGCAGAAGTGCTTAATGAAAAAGCTGATATAGTCAATCCTGATAAACCGGTTATGGAAGTAAAGGATGGAAGCATTATTTTTAACCATGTAAACTTTAAATATAAAAAAGACAGCGAAGATATGGTGTTAAGCGATATACAGCTTGATATAAAATCCGGAGAGACAATAGGAATTATCGGCGGAACCGGAAGTGCCAAGACCAGCCTTGTCAATCTTATAAGCAGACTTTACGATGTAACAGATGGTGATATAGAGGTCGGCGGCGTTGATGTCAGAAAGTATGACCTGGAAACACTCCGTAATCAGGTAAGTGTTGTTTTACAAAAAAATGTCCTTTTTTCGGGAACAATTCTTGAAAATTTAAGATGGGGCAATAAAGAAGCAACGGAAGAAGAGTGCATCAGGGCCTGCAGGCTTGCCTGTGCAGATGAGTTTATTGAGAAATTCCCTGACGGCTATAATACATACATCGAGCAGGGCGGCACCAATGTATCCGGCGGACAGAGGCAGAGACTTTGTATTGCGAGAGCCTTACTTAAAAACCCAAAGATTCTTATCCTTGATGATAGCACAAGCGCGGTTGATACAACTACTGATAAAAAAATCAGAACAGCCTTTAAAACAGAGATACCTGACATTACAAAGATTATCATTGCACAGAGAATATCGAGTGTTCAGGACGCAGACAGGATAATTGTAATGGAGGATGGTAAAATTAACGGAGTGGGAACTCACGAAGAGCTTCTTGCCGGTAATGACATATACAAAGAAGTGTATGAGTCCCAGACAGGAACGGGCGGAGACTTTGATGAAAATTCAAAAGGAGGCGATAAGTAATGCCTGCACCAAGAGGAATGAAACCTACAGTAAACAATCCTGCACAGGTTTTAAAAAGAATTTTGAAACTTGTATTCAAAAGATATAAATTTGCCTGCATATTTGTTGCGTTATGTATAGTGGTAAACGTTTTTTCAACATTGCAGGGAACAATGTTCATAAGAACACTTATTGATGATTTTATCATACCGCTTTTAAAACAGGATGTACCTGATTATACTGCTTTGTCGAAAGAAATATTAAGAGTTGGCTGCATATACCTTGCAGGCGTTCTTGCTGCATTCGGTAATGCCAAGACAATGGTATATGTAACACAGGGAACATTAAAATACACAAGGGACGAGCTTTTCCATCATATGGAATCTCTTCCTATCAGATACTTTGACACGCACTCACACGGAGATATTATGTCCGTATATACCAATGACGTAGATACTTTAAGACAGATGATAAGCCAGAGCATACCACAGTTTCTTAACAGCATAATTATGATTGTTGGAATTGTAATAAGCATGGTTTCCATAAGTCTTCCACTTACAGGAGTAGCCTTTGTAATGGTAGCGGTAATGATTATTCTTACAAAAAAAGTATCAGGACTCAGCGGAAAGTATTTTGTCGCACAGCAGAGAGACCTGGGTGCCGTAAACGGATATATCGAAGAAATGATGGCAGGACAGAAAGTTGTAAAAGTATTCTGCCATGAAGAAGAAGGAAAAGAAAAATTCAAAGAACTCAATGACAGACTTTTTGACAGTGCATATAATGCCAACAAATATGCCAACATAATAGGACCTATTAATGCACAGCTTGGTAATTTAAGTTACGTTGTAATAGCTATTGCGGGCGGACTTTTTGCAATATACGGAATAGCCGGAGTAACAATCGGGGGACTCGTAAGTTTCCTCACCCTGAGCAAAAGCCTTAATATGCCTATTAACCAGATTAGTATGCAGTTTAACAGTATTATTATGGCACTTGCGGGAGGGGAAAGAATTTTCTCACTTCTTGATGAAAAACCTGAGGTTGACGAGGGATATGTAACGCTTGTAAATGCTGTAAAAAAAGATGGTGTAATAAGCGAGACTAAGGATCGTACAGGTCTATGGGCATGGAAGCATTATCATAAGGAAAATAATACAACCGATTATATAGAACTTAAAGGTGATGTGGAATTTTTTGATGTGGATTTTGGATATAATAATGAAAAAATTGTACTTCACAATGTTGATTTGTATGCTACACCCGGACAGAAGATTGCATTTGTAGGCTCAACAGGAGCGGGCAAAACAACCATAACTAACCTTATTAACCGCTTTTATGATATACAGGATGGAAAAATCCGTTATGATGGCATTAATATTAATAAGATAAAAAAAGCAGATTTGAGAAAATCACTTGGTATTGTATTGCAGGACACACATCTTTTTACCGGTACTGTTATGGATAACATAAGATACGGAAGACTCGATGCAAGCGATGAGGATGTGTATGCGGCAGCGAAACTTGCCAATGCCCACGGCTTTATAAAACATCTTCCTAAGGGTTACGATACCATGCTTACAGGTGACGGCGCCAATTTAAGCCAGGGACAGAGGCAGCTGCTTGCCATTGCCAGAGCTGCGATAGCAGACCCTCCGGTTCTTATCCTTGATGAAGCAACATCTTCTATTGATACCAGAACTGAAAAAATAGTCCAGGACGGTATGGACAGACTGATGAAAGGCAGAACAACTTTTGTTATTGCCCACAGACTTTCCACTGTAAAAAATGCTGACTGCATAATGGTTCTTGAGCAGGGACGTATCATTGAAAGAGGCTCACATGATGAGCTTATTGCGAAAAAAGGAAGATATTACCAGTTATATACAGGGAACAATATCGGTGAATAATCCCGATTAAGAAAAGTGATATATATTATAGAAAAATGATATTTTATTGGTATGCCTTTTTTGTTAAAATAGAAATGATACAAAGAAGGAGGTATTACCCAATGAAAAAATTGCGTAAATTATGTGCAATTCTTCTTGTGGCACTTATGGTATTTTCCATGGTAGCCTGCGGCAAGAAGAAGGACCAGGGATTGGTTGAGACAACAACTCCTGTAGAGACAGAGTCTACAACTGATAATTCCAACAAAGCAACAGAGCTTACTCTTAATGTCCATTATTTAAGAGAAGACGGTGCGTATGATGGCTGGAATGTATGGCTTTGGCCGGATGGCGGTGACGGTAAGGCATACACATTCGGAAC
>OGEE01001399.1_pt1 | contig 12269 bp, 10 predicted proteins | sample 1570571 | NCBI WGS metagenome assembly OGEE01 (sample SAMEA2582169, study PRJEB24529) | metagenome | biome: Human gut stool | place: China | collected 2011
ACACTCTTCACCCTCCTCTTTGTACCCCCTTTCGGCTGGTTCATGGGAGTAGTGGGCAAGAAACTGAAGGCACACAGTATCGAGGCACAGGCACTTTGGAGCGACACGATGAGTATGGTAGAAGAAACCCTGGGCGGCTTGCGCATCATCAAGGCGTTCTGTGCAGAAGAAAAGATGAACAAGCGTTTCAATCAGGTTAACAGCAGCTACCGCGACAACATCATGCGTGTAAATATCCGCCAGCAGATGGCACACCCGATGAGTGAGTTCCTGGGAACCATCCTCATCGTAGTGGTATTGTGGTTTGGCGGTATCCTGGTTCTGGATTACGGAAGAATCGACGGTCCTACTATCATCTTCTATCTCGTGATGCTCTACAGCATCATCAACCCGCTGAAGGAATTCTCCAAAGCGAGTTACAATATCCCAAAGGGATTGGCAAGTATGGAGCGTATCGACAAGATTCTGCAGGCTGAGGTGGAAATCAAGGATAAGGAGAACCCTGAGCATATCAGCAGCTTCGAACATCAGATAGAGTTCCGCCACGTTTCCTTCGCCTATACCGACCGAAAGAGCGCCGAACTGGTTTATGTATTAAAGGATATCAATCTCGTGATACCAAAAGGCAAGACTGTTGCACTTGTTGGTCAGAGCGGTAGCGGTAAGAGTACGATGGTAGATTTGATTCCTCGTTACTATGATGTACAGGAAGGCGAGGTGCTGATTGACGGCATTAATGTGAAAGACCTTGCCGTACATGACCTTCGCATGCTGATAGGAAATGTAAACCAGGAGGCTATCCTCTTCAATGCAAGCTTCAAGGATAACATCCGATTCGGCAAGACCGATGCTACGGATGAGGAAATAGCCAATGCAGCTAAGATAGCCAATGCTTACGAGTTCATTACCAAGTCGGAGCATGGTTTCGATACAAATATCGGTGACCGAGGCGGCAGACTTTCCGGTGGCCAGCGCCAGCGTGTCAGCATCGCCCGTGCCATCCTCAAGAATCCTCCTATCCTCATCCTCGATGAGGCAACATCAGCCCTCGATACCGAGAGCGAGCGCCTGGTTCAGGATGCCTTGGAGAAACTGATGAAAACCCGTACCACCGTGGCTGTGGCTCACCGATTGAGTACCATCAAGCATGCCGATGAAATCTGCGTATTGCACGAGGGTAAGATTGTGGAGCGCGGTACCCACGATGAACTGATTGGAAAAGACGGATATTACAAGAAGTTGCATGATATGCAGCAGGTGTAATTGAGTAAAGAGTTAATTGTTAAGAATTTATAGTTTTACAGATGGTTAAGATTGTTTATGCATTCTTTTATGCAATATCGCTGCTGCCTTTCAGGCTGCTCTATTGCATTGCCGATTTCGAGTACTTCATGATGTATCGCGTCATCAAGTACCGCAGGGGTATTGTGCGTAAGAATCTCACCAGCTCTTTTCCTGAGAAATCAGAAGAAGAGATTATCGACATCGAGAAGAAGTTCTATCGCTGGTTCAGCGATTACTTCTTCGAGGCTGTCAAACTGCTCAGCATCAGTGACAAGGAGTTGCACCAGCGATTTCAGGTCATCAACAGCGAGGAAGTGGAGCAATGTTTCCTGGAAGGTCAGAACGTGGCAGCTATCCTGGGCCATTACTGCAACTGGGAGTGGCTTTCGTGCGTGGGCATCGAACTGCCCAAGTCACGCAAGATAGGCCTCATCTATCACCCTCTGCGTAACCATGCCTTCGACGAGCTCTTCAAGCGCATCCGTTCTCACGAGGAGAATGGCGTGGTGGTGCCCAAGAAAGAAATCCTCCGCTATCTGGTGGATTACAAGCGCAAGGGCATCATGAGCATCTTCGGCTACATCAGCGACCAGGGTCCCAAGTGGGAGAACATCCACCTGTGGCTTCCTTTCCTCAACCATCCCGAAACCCCAGTGTTTACGGGTGGCGAGAGAATTATGAGAAAGATGAACGATGCCGTGTTCTATGTAGAGATGTCCCGCCCTAAGCGCGGCTACTATACAGCAACCTACAAACTCATCACCCGCAATCCGAACTCCCTGCCGGAGCACGAGATTACCCGTCGTTTCTTTAAGATGCTGGAAGAAACCATCCGCCGGAATCCACCTTATTATTTATGGACGCATAACAGATGGAAGCGAACCAGGGAGGAGTTTGATAAGCGATATGAAATTAAAAACGGCAAAGTAATTCCTATAGAATCATGAGAATAGTTCTTTTCTGTGAAAACAAGTATGCCATAGACATACTTAATCCGATACAAGAACATGTGACAAAGCAACATTTGCCACACGAGATATTGTGGTATATCCACAAACCAAAGATAGACTGTTTTCCATACGCCGACCAGGTGAAATGGACCAACTCTATTCAAGAAGTCTATGACTTCCAGCCAGAGGCTATCTATGTGCCAGGCAACATTGTGCCTTACTATCTGCCAGGCGTCAAGATACAGGTATTCCACGGCTATGCCGCAGAGAAGAAAGATCACTGGATTATCCGCCGTTACTTTGACACCTATTTCACCCAAGGTCCTTACTTCACTTCCCACTTCGAAGCTCTGGCCAAGAGATATGGAGATTTCGAGGTGTTGGAAACGGGATGGCCTAAGCAAGATTGGATCAAGGAAAACCTGCATAAATATGATGCCGACCGAGAGAAACTGCTCAGGGAAAGCGGCAAGGAGACCTTGATCCTTTACGCTCCTACCTTCTCGCCAAAACTCACTTCGCTTCCTTACATCAAGGAAGAGCTGGGCAAGCTGGCTAAGGAGCGCAATGCCCTGATAGTAATGAAGTTCCATCCGCTTACCCGTCAGGAATGGGTAGATGAATACCGTGAATGGGCTGCAACCAAGAAGGATGTTCTCTTTATCGACAAGGGAGAGAATGTAACCAAATATCAGCTGATGGCAGATACGCTCATCAGCGATACCTCTTCTACCATCTATGAGTTCCTGCTGCTCTCTCGCCCAGTAATCACCCTCGGCACCATATCCAAGGATATCTACTGGGAAAACATCACGGAACCTGATCAGCTGATTGCCGCCTACGACCATGCCCTCACAGACCCTGAGGCGATAGCCAAGAGACAGTGGATAGTAGACAACTACGATCCATATTTGGACGGCAACGTATGCCAGCGCATGCTCGACGGAGCCGAAGACTACATCCGTCGCCATGGTGTACCAAAGAACAGAAAGCTGAATCTCTGGCGTAAATATACCAGCATCAAGACATTTGGAAGAATCAAAAAAGAATAAAGATATGCTTAATTTTACAGTAGGACCCGTGATGGCAAGCGATGAGGTTAGAGCCATCGGCGCTGAGCAGGTGCCTTATTTCAGAACAGCAGAGTTCTCCGCCATCATGAAGGAGAACGAACAATTGATGAAGCAGTTTGCCAAGGCATCAGACGATGCCCGCACAGTTTTTATCACAGGTTCGGGCACAGCCTCTATGGAAGCCGTGGTCATGAATGTATTCACTCCTGCCGACAAAGTACTGGTAGTGAATGGCGGTAGCTTTGGTCACCGATTCGTACAACTCTGTGAAATTCATGAGATTCCACATACAGAAATCAAGCTTGAGATGGGGACTCCACTCACGGCAGAAGACCTCAAGCCATACGAGGGACAAGGCTACACCGGCTTCCTCGTCAATCTACATGAGACTTCTACCGGCGTACTCTACGACATCCAGATGATCAGCGACTTCTGTCATCGCAACCATATTTTCCTGGCAGTAGATTCCATCAGTTCTTTCCTCGCGGACCCATTCAACATGAAGGAACTCGGCGTGAACGTAATGATTACGGGTTCACAGAAGGCACTGGCATGTCCTCCAGGCATCTCTGTCATCATTCTCGATACAGAGGCTATCAAGCGAGTAGAGGCAAACAAGGTGAAGTCAATGTATTTCGACCTGAAGGATGCCTTGAAGAATGGTGAGCGTGGACAGACTCCTTTCACCCCAGCCGTAGGAACCTTACTGCAGATTCATGCACGCCTGAAGGAGATAGAGCGCAATGGCGGTGTGGAGAGCGAGAACCAGCGCATGAAAATGCTTGCAGAAGATTTCAGAAGCAAGATCAAGGACCTGCCATTCACCATCGTTTCCCAATCGATGTCAAATGCCGTTACTCCTCTGCATCCACAGAACGCCTCAGCCTACGACATCTTCCTGAAACTGAAAGACGAATATGGCATCTGGGTATGTCCTAATGGTGGCAATATGGCAGAAAAGGTGTTCCGTGTAGGTCATCTCGGCAACCTGAGTCCGGAAGACAACACCACTCTCGTTGATGCACTGAAGGATATGCAGGCTAAGGGACTGCTATAAAGGGGCTGCTATAATATATATATATATATAATAAGGTATAGAGAACTTTCAAGATAGAGAAACTTATGGTTAAAGTCATCACATACGGTACTTACGACCTGCTTCATTATGGTCACATCCGTCTCCTGGAGCGCGCCAAGGCTTTGGGCGACTACCTCATCGTGGGCGTAACCTCGTATACCTTCGACCGTGAGCGTGGCAAAATCAATGTACAACAATCCCTCATGGAACGAGTGGAAGCCGTGCGTGCCACAGGCATTGCCAATGAAATCATCATCGAGGAATACGAGGGACAGAAGATTGACGACATCAAGCGACTGGACGTAGATATCTTTACCGTAGGTTCTGACTGGAGAGGCAAGTTTGACTATCTCAACGCCTATTGCAAGGTGGTTTATCTAGACCGCACTCAGGGCGTATCGAGCACGGAGATCAGAAGCGAGCAGCAGGTGGTTAGCCTCGGACTGGTTGGCGAATCGCCTATCCTCAACAAGATAGAGCGGGAAAGCCAATATGTCAATGGGCTAGAGGCATGAAAGGTTTTCTCCCTCAACGACCAATATCTCTCAGAGAATCTGCAGGCAGCGGAAAAGCAGGCTGCCAGTTTTCAGGAACTCCTGGATGAAAGCGATGCACTCTATGTCATCTCTGCCCCAAGCAAGCACTATGCTCAAATAAAGGAGGCATTAGAAGCTGGCAAACACGTATTGTGCGAATCGCCTATCACTCTTCAGCCTCAGCAATGGAAAGAACTCAAGGAAATAGCAAAAGATAAGAAGGTAGTCTTGATGGATTCTATCAAGACCGCCTATTCCGTAGCCTATTACCGACTCTTACTCTTGGCTAAGGGCGGTATCATCGGTGATATCATGTCGGTGGATGCAACCTGCACCAGTCTCGTAGACTTTGACCCAACCCAGGATTCACAGAAGAGTCTTTACGAATGGAACAGTATCTGCGCCTGGGGACCGACGGCACTCCTGCCTATCTTCCAGCTTTTGGGCACAGAATACAGCAGCAAACAGATAGCCACTCACTTCCTGGACAAAGCAAAGCGCTATGATGCCTTTACCAAGATATCCTTCCTCTATCCTCATGCCGTAGCTTCGCTGAAGGTTGGTCAAGGCGTAAAGTCGGAAGGCGAATTGATTATCTCGGGCACCAAGGGATACATCTACGTACCAGCCCCATGGTGGAAGACCGATTACTTCGAGGTGAGATACGAGAATCCGCAGAACAACAAGCGCTACTTCTACCAGCTGGATGGAGAAGGGTTGCGCTATATGCTCCTCTCCTTCCTCAAAGCCATCCGCACCGGCAAGGACTTCTCGTATGTATCCGATGACATATCAGAAGAAATCGTCAAGACTATTGCAGACTTCGAGGCAAGAAAAGACATGGTCATCATATAGGTTCGTCTACATGATGTCCATTTCCTTTCTTGAAAGCTTTTTCCTTTTAGTCTTAACGGCATTTATATAATTTAACAACTATTAGTGCAAGAAAGCACAAGTTTCTCTGTTATTATACATATAAAAATAAGCAAAAACAATAATACGATGAATCAGAAATTGTTAAAAAGCCATACGATATTGGCGATTTGTATTCTAATCTTATCCATCATCCCTGTTGTGGCAATAGGTCCCTATCTCCATCAGTTTGCAGATGACTATGTATTCGGAGCTCCTGTCTACAAGGCTTGGACTGCCACCCATTCATTTGGGGCATGTATTCAGGCGGCCTGGGCTGAATCCATGCATATCTACCAGACATGGCAGGGTACCTATTCAGCATGTTTCCTGATGGCATTACAACCTGGAATTTTTGGCAAATACTGGCTTGTACCGATTATTCTATTGGGAAGCCTAATTCTTTCCACCTATACACTGGGATACACAATATTACGCAGATTGCTACATATCAGCAAATTGGAATACACTTTCATTTCTACTCTATTTGTATTAATGACCGTACAGTTCGTATGGTCGTTCTACGATGCATTCTGCTGGTATAACGGAGCGATGTACTATACCTTATATTATAGTATTTCTTTGTTTCTTGCCTCCCTACTCATCGAATTCCATCTTACAAAATCCATCATAGCGAAAATCATCATCACGCTGGTTTCCGCAGCACTCGCCATATTCATTGCCGGAGGCAACTTTGTTACCGGTCTGGGTATGCCAGCCATTCTCTTTATGGCAATCGTATGGATGTGGGTGGAGAGGAAGAAGACTCCTTTCTTCTTGCTTTCTATCCTTATCATTTATGCCTGCGCTTTTGCTTTCAGTGTATTTGCACCAGGCAATACTGTCCGCCAATCCACAGTCACCAGTCAACCGAATGTGGTTTCAGCCTTCTTTATTGCGATAGCAAAGGGCATAGAATTTCTCGCTGATGCCATTAAAATCACAGAAATACTCATGTTTACCATTCTCATACCTTTTCTTGCAAGATTAGCCAAGGCATCCCACTTTAGGTTTTCTCATCCATGGCTTTATCTGCTCATCTCTTTCCTACTCTATTGCGCCTTCTTTTTTCCAAACAGCTATGCCATGGGAACCAGAGGAGCTGACAGAGTACAGAATGTATACTTCTATGTGCATCTGTGGATGTTCTGCTTCAATATCTTCTATCTCTCAGGTGCCCTCCAGCGCAGAGCGGCTACTCAGGAACCGGTAAGCGTTGCCATGATGAACCTGATTGACGCCATCAAACAGAAATACGATAGATACTTCAAGTGGACACCGGTATACTACTGGCTGGTATTGGTACTGTCTATCTCTGCCAAGCCAACTACTACCAACAGAACTATCACCCTGCTGCGTAAGGGAACAGCGCAGAAGTTTGACCAACAGATGCGGCAGCGTGAAATTGAAGTAAAGAAAAGCAAGGCAGACCATCTGGTTCTGAATCCGCTCACCGTAAAGATGCCATCCGATGCATTCCACGACATCACCATCTATCCAGGGTACTGGATTAACCGAGGTATGGCAAACTATTATGACAAGAAAACGGTAGTAGCATTACCTTTCGATGATGCCGACGAATCACCAGCCCAACTCCTGGAACGCTGCCGGGAGGAAGTAGGACCAGGCGGAATGACCTTTATCGAAGGAAAATAAATAAGAAATTAACAATATCATTCATCAAACAAAAAGGTAAGTAGCTAAGCAACTACTTACCTTTTTTATTTTTCATACGATCTTCAATTATCTTACTGACAGCAACAAACTGATAGATTCCTTCATAGCAGGCACAGATAAATCCTTCCTTACCATCCCGGAATCCACCCTTCTGTATATAAGCACGGAAGAAACGCACAAACGGACGATAGAATAGGGCTGCCATTCCATAATTGCGATCTTTCTTCTTTTCTATCTCGTTAGCAGTATACTGGTTGATTTTTCCCATTCTGCTGGCAATACTATCGTCTGCCAGATGAACCAAAGCCATATCAGCATGCATTGCCGGTATCTTTTCTATCCTGCCCTTGATAATTGGATCGGCATGAATGATGGATGGCCATACTGTATCCTTTCTGATAAAGAAACGCAGCTGGTAATCGGGATAGAAACAATGCATGAACCTACCCATAAAGCGGCTCTTGCGCGGCACATACAAGCCCTGTGGAGCATCCTCCTTCCCTATTAGGGAATAAAGATATTCCTTCAGTTCTGGAGTTACCAGTTCATCAGCATCAACCACCAATACCCACTTGCAGGAAGCAGCATCTATAGCAGTCTGACGTGCCGGTTCACAAATCTGATAGTTTCCTCTAGGAAAGACAACTATCTTGCAACCATTACGCTTTGCTATATCCAAGGTATCGTCAGTACTTTCCATGTCGCAGACAACCACCTCGTCAAAACCCTTCACCGTATCCAGCACCTGTTGAAGATGGCAGGAGGCATTATAGGTATTGATAACCACTGAGATGCCATTTACCTGCTCTTGTCCTACACTTGTCTTGTTCATATCTATATACTATAAATATTGATCGATACCATTTGTGCAACGAACCAAACGCTCCTTCTTCACCTGGTTCAAAACATCTTTATGCATGTTCTCTTGGGCTTTAGACGCCTCCTTGTGATAAAGATGGTACATGATTCCTCCCATCTTCAGAGCCTTCTTCCGAACGCCAGCAAAATGCAGGCGATAGGCAAACTCGGCATCCTCATGTCCCCATTCCAGCAAATCCTCATTGTAACCATTTACCTTGATGGCATCCTCTCTCCAATAAGCCATGTTGCAACCTCTGAGATGGTCGATTCTACGAGCATAGCGAAAAGCCAGCAATCTGCGGAACACATGAGAACGGAAGCTGTTGCTTACATAACTGAAAGGCATGTTCCAAAGATTCACATTGACTACCTTTGTATCCAAAATTTTTTTGGAAATCTGGGCAGATAGCAGCACTCTACTTCCACAGACGAAACATCCTTTCTGAGCCATTTCTATATGGTCTTCTACAAAATGAGAACTCAAAACAACATCTCCATCAACTTGGATGATATAATCACCCGTAGCCTTTGCTATTGCCTTATTCAAAATGGTAGTTCTTCTGAATCCCTTATCTTCCTGCCAAACCCAAATTACCGGTACTGGCATTTTTTCAGCATAACGGTCTATCAGTTTTTTAGTCTCTTCGGTAGAACCATCGTCAGCAATAACAACTTCATCAGGCATAACATGCTGATGCAACACGCTATACAACACGAGTTCTAAGGCTTTAGACCAATTGTAAGTCGTAATCAATAATGTTGTTTTCATAAACCTAACTTTTTGCGTTTAAAATAATGCAAGATACCTTTGCGATGTGCCCATCGCCAATCGTGTATCTTCTTTGCTTCTATTATTTTTTGTAATATTTTCTCATCCATTCCCCGCAGTTTCACATACTCTCGTGCCACACACTCGAAGACATCCATTCTTCCGGTAAACCTCGTCAGGTTTTCCACACATTCCTTCATCGGCGGATAGCCTGAGTAAAACCTCATACGATTGATATCGATAAGCGAGAACGTATAATGACCATCAGCCTGAAGCTGATACAGCACATTGCCGGCATTCAAGTCAATATCGATGATGCCTTTCTGGTGCAATCGATTCACAAAGTGCGCATAATCTGCCGCCATCACCCTGTTGAATTTCTCTGGAGAGTTCAACTGATCGTTGATAGGCATACTGTTATCAATATCAGAGATAAAGTAGCAATAGTCAATAAGTCCCTTTACCCTCGTTTCAATATATCCAAAGCCTTCGGGAGTGGCAAAGCCATCTGCCATCAGCCTAAGGGCATTCTCATAGGCACGGAAAGCCTTGGTAGAGCGGAAGAAGCTATATCCTATCTTCTGAATGAAATTAGGCTGCTTGTATCTCTTCACCACAACTTCTTTCTCTTTTCCATCAAACTTTACATGAAAAGCCTTGATAACATTTCGTCCTTCAAAGATGCAACATCCCTCCTGCTCGAATACATCCGGGATGCGTTCGATGAAACTTCTCATCTCTTCGTATTTTGGGTTTATCTTTATCTTCATTTCTTTACAGTACTTTTATATTTTTGCCTAGGATGGTTAGGAACGCCAGGGAATAGCATTTCCAGACTATTATCTTCTAGCATCTTAGGAATTATTTTATTTCTCAAATATGTTCTTTTCCTACGAAGTTCTTCTGCCAATTCATCGACACTTACCCAATCTGAACAAAAAGAACATATCTTATCTTTGAGCTCAGAATAAGATATCCTCTGTTTTATCAAATTTGGCATAGGAGAGCTTGCAACCTTAGAGCCGGAACTTGCAACCTTAGAGCCAGAACTTGCAACCTTAGAGCCAGAACTTGCAACCTTAGAACCGGAACTTGCAACCTTAGAGTCAGAACTTGCAACCTTAGAGTCAGAACTTGCAACCTTAACTGTCATAGGCAACCGATACTTGGTTCCTCTACCATATCCCTCTTGAACCAGCAATTTATGCTTACACATATCTTTCAACAAATCGGCAACTTCTGCCTTATGCTGGTTAAGGACAACCCTTAAGCTCTCATTTGTAATATATACATCTGTACAAGCTGCATTAAGAGTCAACAGGCGTTCATGTCCCAAAGAAAAAACTTCTGTTCCAAATATCAGAACCAATCTTTCCTTTGTTCCTTCATCCATCATCGACTCCATCATCATTGTGAGTTCCACTAAGTCAGGCTGACTTAATGTTCTCAACATAGGTGCTCTCCAATTTGCAAATCGCCAACCTGCCAATATCTTATCAACTCCACTTCCCGCTTTTTCAGCAGAGCCAATCAACATAAACATCTTTTGAAGAGTCTTGTTGCGACATACGCTAGCACTTTCTCCATAATATTGCATTTTAGAAACCAACAGAGTTCCCGGGTTAGTAAAAACAATTTTATTGCTATACAATCGCACTACCATTGTTGCATTTTCCGAATAATCGGTATGAATACAAAAATTCACCAGAGCTTCGCGAACAGCCACATGCGCAGGAGTTTCATCACGACGAATATTGCCCTCCAAGATGAAAGGTTTTGGCAAGACCGCTGATAATCTTGGAAGAACACGAAGATAGAATTGGAATAAATTTGCCTCCCAAGTTCCATCAGGACAAATACGATTGGTCCATCGTATCTCAGGATTATCTGACAGCTTTTCTTGGTAATCAGGAAAGAAGTTGGGGCAACATTCATTATCAGTAATGGCATTTTCTTTACCAAACATCAAAACTCCTGCCACAGTAAAACCTTCTTCTTTCGTTCCACGATCAGTACGATAAGCACCTATCTTTTTAAGAAATTCAAAATCAGACAAAACAGACCAAGGATGATCTGGCTTGGCTAACTTAAATAATTGTCGATATTGAGCAACAGACTCCATATCTAAATCATCCAATGAATAATTTCTCAAAATGCGGCTATCAGCGGGATTAGAAACATTCGCATCTGAAAACATACGCTGAACTTCTCGCTCCGTACATTTATAATCACCTTCATGATTGCGCTTAAAAGTACCATTATAGGGTTGAGACGTTCTATAAACAGGACGCTGTTCTCTGGATGCACGAGGAATAAAGAATAACATAAGTTTGTGACCATTGTAATCTTCTACCACAACATCTTCTGTTTTTAACAGGTTGCAACTAACCGTAGCTCGATTATTCACATTATTCCAAAAGTCCTTGGTGTATTTCTCTATCTGTTCATCAGATAGATTATCTATATAGAACTTACCTTTTCTTTCTATAACTCCAAGCACGATAACACCTCCTTCACTATTGGCGAAGGCTGAGTAAGTATCCCAAAAGCTACCAGGAAATCCACCGGCAGCACTTTTAAACTCCAAGTCATCACTCTCTACGCTATTCAAGAGTGAATCCAGATAATCCTCGAAGTTTAATCTATCACGTACTTCTAACATACAATTCTTTTATATTCTTTAACAAGATACCTTCCTAGTATCTCATAGGTTGCAAAGATACGAAAAACTATCAGAAACGCCAAATTTTAGAAAGATTATCTTTCTTCCTTCATTGATACTTGCTTTTTTTATCCATTTTCTTGCAAGATTAAAGTATATTTCGTATTTATTGTACCCAATAACATCATCAGCGTTTTCATAAACAAAAAGAAATCCTATGAATATTCAAAAATTGAAATATAAATTCCATAGCGGAAAAAACAGCAAACCCTGGTATTACATCAAGGAATACGCTCGTCTGTATACACCTGCCTGCATCTTGATATGGAGGGGGCAGCATTTACTTGACAAAGCCATCAAACAGCATAACAGGTCCTTTAAGTAACAATAAGATGCCAGCCCAAGTGCTGGCATCTTATCTTTGATAAAGTTTCATAAATAAATGCCACTAGCATATCGACTTTCAA
>OGEE01001409.1_pt1 | contig 12222 bp, 9 predicted proteins | sample 1570571 | NCBI WGS metagenome assembly OGEE01 (sample SAMEA2582169, study PRJEB24529) | metagenome | biome: Human gut stool | place: China | collected 2011
TGATTATTTCGTGCAGGTAAGGATAGCCTGTTCCAGGATGTCCAGGCCGGCATCGGGGGGTTCTTCGTCTCCATATCTCAGTTTGCGCATGTCCACACGCGCCCAGGCTATTTCCTTGCGGACGATGGAGACGTATTGAGCTACGCTCTTTTTGTCTTCTTCGGAGACGAAAAGGTTGTCGGACAAATCTCTTACCAGGCGGTCTATGCTGGTGGCGGCGGCGTCCAGTTCCGTCTCGTAGTCACGGTCGGTGACGGAGAGGTTTCCCAGCCAGAGTTGTTGCTCCTCACCTCGTTGCAGACGCCGCATGGGGAAGCGCACACCGTTGATGTAGAGATGCTTGTCGTCGCGGTAGAGGGTGACGCGTTCGGTGCCTTCCTCTTTCACGGCGCCGGTGTCGGCAAAGGCGCGGATGATGGTACGCTTGGGATTGATGGGGTCGGCATACATTACGCCCAAGGTGGGGGCATCTTTGGCGCTGTACTCCTTCAGATTTCTGTAGTCCACGATAAAGATGTAGGTGTTGCCCGTACCATGTTTCTCCACCTGGTAGTAGAAATGTTCCGTTATCAGCAGGTCATCGTCCCTACGGTCGCCGGCAAGGCGGGCTTTGTCGAGGGCTTCGCGCACACGGCTGACTTTCAAATCGGATTTCAGCGAGGAGGCGATACCGGCAATCTGTTTTGTGTGGGACACGAATAAGGCACGGATAACGATGTCACGGATGGCAACGCTCTCATCAGGCTCACTCCATAGACAGTGGTAGACGGGAAGCAGGTCGGTCATGGAGACTTCCGTGCGGCCGTGGACGAAGGCGGAGGTCTTGAGCAGCTTCACGATGTTCTTCCAGCGGCGGTCGCTGACGTAGACATTGCGGCGCAGGTCGGAGTCTTGCATCTCTACGCTTGTCAGTCCGTGGCGAATGGCTGTGATGCAGGAAAGAACATCGAGAGGCAAGGTTACGCGGCGTATCTCAGCTTGCCATTCGGCATACTCGCGGTCGGAGATTTGCCATTCGCAAGCAGTCGTTTCCGGATGGTCGGCAGAATCGTCCAGCAGCATTTTGTAGAAAGATTCTTCCTGCTTGACGCAGGTGCAGAGAATGCGGATAAGGAAACGGTCCCATAGGGCTTCTAGTCCCTCGCCTTGAGCGGGCAGTTCGTTACTGGCAGCTACGAGCAGTTTGAGGGGGAGATGCAGTTCCTTGTCGCCATTGCGGAAAAGTTTCTCGTTGATGACGGTCAGCAGAGTGTTCTGTATGGCAGGGCCTGCTTTCCATATTTCGTCCAGAAACACGACATCGGCTGTGGGCAGATAGCCGTCGATGGCACGTTCATACTTGTCGGATTCTTTCAGTCGGCTAATGCTGACAGGACCGAAAATCTCGTCGGGCGTAGAGAAGCGGGACATCAGGTATTCAAAGGCACGGGCATCTGTAAAAGCCGACTTTAGCCGCCTGGCTACCATTGACTTGGCTACTCCCGGAGGTCCCAGGAGCAGGATGCTCTCGCCTGCCAGAGCTGCCAGCAGGGAGAGGTTTATTTCAGTTTCTTTTTCGTATACTCCCCGGTTCATTTCGGAAAGGAGGAGACGAATGCGTTGGGTTATTTCCACAATATGATTTATTTATAGTCAGTACTCATGTATAAAGAAAAGCGTGTAAAGATACCAAATAGTAGGGAAATCAGAGAGATTCTTATTAAGATTCACTATCTTTGGAAAACAAATACACACAGACACGCACACACACGTTGTGATTTGCTTTCATTTCCTATATCTATTACCATTTCTACCTGGAGACAAATTGTCCCCAGGTAAGTGACCAGTCCTTCATCGGGTCAGTCCCTATTATTGGGGATTTAACAATCCCCCCTCTTTTGCCGAAAACTAAAACTTTCCTCCCCAAACACTACCCTTCGTATCACAATATTTTATACCTTTGTTCACTAAGAAATAATCGTCCCATACCCATTTCTGTTTCGTCCGACAGCTGTCGGACGATAATTAAACAACTGTTGGACGATAATGCAACAGTTGTCGGACGATTAGTTTTTAGGAAGAAGAAAATTAATCTGCTTAGCGACAAAAATAATTCCCCGAAGCGACGAGAACTGTTTATCGCTATAAACAAAAATAAATATCTTATGAGCGCGTATTACGACCTTTACGAAACGCCTTCGCCCGACGGGAAAGAAGACAAGAAATCACTCCATGCACGTATCTGCCCGAAAAGGACTTATACCCAAAAGGAGTTTGTGGAACATATCGCAACTTTCCAACATCTGCCCAAGAATGTGATAGGGGCAGCATTGGATGCCTGCATTGACGAGCTGTGCGATTTGCTGGCCAACGGAAACATCGTGGAGCTAGGAGAACTCGGATTCTTCAGCACTTCACTGAAATGCTTGCGCGAGACCGACGACGAGAAAAAGAAAATCCGCTCCGAATCCGTCCAATTCCAAAACGTACACCTGCGCATCAGCAGCACGTTCCGCAACAACATCAAGAAGAAAATGACGTTGGAACGTGTACACTCCACTACCAAGAAATCGAAAAAAGTAGTAGAGACCACCGAAGAAACAAGAAAAGCCGAACTGGAACTGTTCCTCAAGCAGAATGTATGTATCAACAAGAACGAATACATCCAGCTAAGCGGACTAACCAGACATGCCGCCATAGACGAACTGAACAACTTCATCCGGCAAGGGTTCCTGCGCCGCCGCGGAATGGGAAGGTCAACGGTCTATGTGCGACAAGAAAAAGACACAGCAAACGAAATTTAGGGGGGCAAGCACAGAGACACAGAGACATAGAAATTAATTTGAAAAGAATCTCTGTGCCTTTGTATTTTCGTGTTCATCCCCCCCAAAATAATAAAACAACAAACAATGGAAAAATCAACAGAACCCCAACCCTGCACGCAGTGGTTCGTCTTCTTCAAAGACCAACTGCTGCTGAAAAAAGGATATACAGACAAAGGAGAAATAAAATACAGCGTACCCGTCAGTATAGAGCCTCCTCTGACACCGGAAGCCGGAAGTAATATACACGAAGTGTTCCCCCCCAACGGCAAGCAAGTACGTGCATTCGCCTTGGAACAGCCCGTGGCCGAAACCGACGAATGGGTCATGATAGGCCTGCGCGCATCGTACGACTACATCTCGCCGGACGAGTACCGTTCTGCAGGAAAGGCCTTCCAGATACTCTATTGGGACGAGCACAGCCACTTCTGCCCCGTGTGTGGTACCGCCATGGAGCACCAGACCCCCATCATGAAGAAGTGTCCCAACTGCGGCAATGAGATGTACCCTCCCGTTTCCACCGCCATCATCGTACTGATACGCAAAGGAGACGAAATCCTGCTGGTGCATGCCCGGAACTTCCGAGGAACCTTCTACGGACTGGTGGCAGGCTTCCTCGAAGCCGGCGAGACACTGGAAGAATGTGTGGAACGGGAAGTTTTTGAGGAAACGGGGCTGAAGGTAAAGAACATCACCTACTTCAGCAACCAGCCCTGGCCCTACCCCAGCGGATTGATGGTGGGTTTCATTGCCGACTACGAAAGCGGAGAGATAAAACTGCAGGAAGATGAGCTGACCGCTGCCGCCTTCTATTCCAAAGACAACCTGCCCGAAATACCACGAAAGCTGAGTATAGCAAGAAGGCTGATAGACTGGTGGATGGAGAACAATTAAAAATTAAAGAATAAAAAAGAGGGGGGGAAGAAATTTAAAAAAGCAAATTGCGGAAAACACACACTCACAAACGAACAACTACGAATGAAACGACTCTCATTCACATCAACCAATCGGTGTGTAACCGCAATCTGCATATACTAAACTTCCCTGCAAACGTTTTGTTCATCAACCATCGGGTTTAAGTCTTTATTTAAGTTTTCTTTCAACACAGAAGCAAAAAGAAAAGGCGCAGCCCTCACGGGTTACGCCTCTCCAAACACTATATACACATTTTTTCCTCTTTCCTATCAAATGCCGAGTGACTTGCGCACTGCCTCCACTTTCTTTTCAGCTTCGGCATCAGCGCCGGCATAGCATTTCGGACAACCCATCTCGCCCTTCACCTCGATATAGAACTTAATCTTCGGTTCCGTACCGGAAGGACGGACAGAAATCTTCGTGCCGTCTACAGTGAAATATTGAAGTACATTGGAAGTCTCGGGCATATCCAGCTTGCTTACATTACCCCGGACATCGGTAGCCTCCAATGTCTTGTAATCCTTAATCAAGCTGACAGCCGAACCGCCGATTTCCTTCGGAGGATTGGCACGGAAGTTATCCATCATCGCCTTGATTTCTTCGGCACCGCTCTTACCGGGTTTCACCACGTTCACGGTGGTTTCCTTTGAGAATCCGTATTCTACATAGATTTCCATCAATACGTCATAGAGCGTCTTACCCTGGTCTTTGGCCCAAGCACAGATTTCGGCCAGCAAGGAGCAGGCAGAAACCGCATCTTTATCACGGACAAAGTCTTCGGCCAGGAAGCCATAGCTTTCTTCACCACCACCGATATACTGCTGCTTGCCTTCGCTCAGACGGATTTCGCGAGCAATCCACTTGAAGCCGGTGTAGCAGTCGCGCATTTCAATCTTGTTCTTGTCTGCCACAGCCTTGATGAGTTCAGTGGTCACGATGGTCTTCACGATGAAGTCGTTCGGCTGCATCTTGCCCATTGCAATACGGTTCTTGATGATGTAGTACAAGAAAATGAGACAAGTCTGGTTACCATTAATAAGCACCCACTCGCCCTTATCGTCCTTGCAGGCCATACCGACACGGTCGGCATCCGGGTCACTTGCCATCACGATGTCGGCGTCAATCTTCTTGGCGAGCGCAATGGCCATGGAAAGGGCTTCGGCATTTTCGGGGTTCGGAGAAACCACTGTCGGGAAATTGCCGTCCTTCACCATCTGTTCGGGCACGCAGTTGATATTCTCAAATCCCCACTCCTTCAATGAGTCCGGAATGAGCACGCGGCCTGCGCCATGAAGCGGAGTATACACAATGCTGAGGTCTTTCTGGCGACGGATGACTTCGGGGTCGATGGAGATGGAGTGAACCATGTCCAGATAAACCTTATCCACTTCCTTGCCGATAATCTGAATCAAGTCCTTGTTGCCGTTGAACTTGATGTCGGCCACCGTCACCTTATTCACCTCGTCTATGATGGCTGTATCGTGCGGAGCGAGCACCTGCGCACCGTCATCCCAATAAGCCTTGTAGCCGTTGTATTCTCTGGGGTTGTGGCTGGCTGTAATGTTGATACCGCTCTGGCAACCGAAGTGGCGAATGGCAAATGAAACTTCGGGCGTAGGACGAAGGTCATCAAAAAGATATACCTTGATGCCGTTTGCAGAGAAGATGTCGGCAGAAATCTTTGCGAACTTGTCGCTATTGTTGCGGCAGTCGTGCCCCACAACAACGGAAATATCCTTCTTTCCGGCAAAACATTTGTTCAGATAGTTGGACAAGCCCTGTGTTGCGGCACCTACGGTGTAGATGTTCATGCGGTTTGTACCGGCACCCATGATGCCACGCAGACCACCCGTTCCAAACTCCAGGTCTTTGTAAAAACTGTCTATCAATTCGGTTTTATCTGGATTTTCCAACATACGTTTCACTTCTGCCTGAGTTTCGGCATCATATGCCGGGGTAAGCCATTTTTCGGCTTTCTCAGTCACCTGCTTAATCAGTTCCTGATTTTCCATAAGACTGTTATTGTTTTAAGGGTTAATATAAACTTTTTTGTAAGACACAAATGTAGAAGAATAAGTTCAAATATCCTAATTTTATTCAGGCATTTTATATCTGTCTCCCGTCTGCTTAACATACTCTTCAAGGAATTCCTTCGGGTATCCCGGGCGGATTACGCCTGCCGGCTGGCCGATGGAATTACGTTCGAATTGACCGTTTTTCATACGTTTGACAACGCCGTCATTATACTTTACGACAAGAAACTCGCCAAGACGTTTCCAAGTATCGAAAGTGCTTTGGGCAGTCATGTTCGTATAGTTGGTAAGGAATGCCTTTGCTTTGGCAGGGTCTTTTTCCAGTAGTTTGGCAGCAGCAGCCTCAACGCCTTCCTGCGCTTCGTTGAAGGTTGTCTCCAACTCTGTCTGAGTGGCACGCACGTCGCCCATCATCAAGTCATAACGGGGATAAACCATATTGGCCACCCAGTTGAAAATCCAGAAAGCGGAGTTCCAGGAGAAAGTAATGTAATCGGCGCCGTCCACACGGGTGTAGCATACGGGAACCTTATCCGTACAGCAGTATACGGGCGTAAATACCGTCATGTTGGCATCATCCGTGCCGAACCACAATACTCCACCGATAGGGTCGGGCAACTCGGAGCGCATCTGTGCCACGAATACGAAACCACTCTGCTGGGTGGAGATGGGACGCTCATTGAAGTATTCCTGGTCGCCTACCTTGAAAGAGAGTGGTGAAAGGCGGTACGGGGTATGATACGGGCCTGCGCCGAAATCTTTGCTGATGTCAAGAGGGGTACCTTCATAATGGTCGCGCATGGCGTTCTTCACATCCTGCACGGAAACCTTGCGGTTGGGCTTCACAAACAGAGGCATCGGAGTGTTCGTCTCACCTAATATATAAGGCAGGAACTCGTTGCCACGGTCGGTAAACATATTGAAATAGCTCCATACACGGGCCTCGCAATAGCGACGGGCACCGAAATCGAGCGGAGCGTAGGCATCGGCAAAGCTGAAATCCTTGTTCACACCGTCAAAATAGCCCTTCTCGCGTGCAAAGGAGATGACGTCGGCGGAGTACATACAGTTCTCCTTGTCGTTCATGTTGAACTGATGAATGCGGCTCTGGTTGGCATGAGCAGAGATACAATCATCGGGCACGCGGACAGCCACCCATACGGCACCGCGCACACCGGGTCCCTTGCCAATCATCTCCATAATCCATATTTCGTTGGGGTCGGCAATGGTAAAAGACTCGCCACTGCTGTAATAGCCGTATTCCTGCACCAACTCCGTCATCACCTTAATGGCCTCGCGGGCGGTGCGTGAGCGTTGCAGACCGAGGTAAATCAGGCTGCCATAGTCGATGATGCCGGTGGTATCCACCAGCTCGGGACGTCCGCCGAATGTCGTCTCACCGATAGTGAGCTGGAACTCATTCATATTGCCGATGACATTGTACGTCTGGCGGGCCTGCTCTATCTGCCCGAGGTATTTGCCGGTGTCCCACTCGTGTATGTCAATCAGCGTACCTTTCTTGTGCATACCGGCAGGATAATGATATAACTCGCCGAACAAACCATAAGAATCGGCAGAATAGGAAACAATGGTAGAACCGTCCGCAGAAGCGTTCTTGCCCACGATAAGATTGGTGCAGGCCAGCGCATTCGCCACGGCTGCCACAACAAACAAGACGAAAAGAGTCAGTCTTTTACTTTTCATACTTCTAAATTATAATGTTACTAAATATTTCAGTCTTTACCATACAAATTCAAACTGTCCGGTGGTACGGTTGCCACAGCCATCCGTCACCGTCATCTCCACCACATGCTTGCCGCCTTTCTCCACATGTTTCGGGTCGAGCTCGCACACCAGGTTACCACTGATGGAATTGGGCTTTCCAAACAAGGCATACTTCCCGTCAATCGTACCCCGATAGGTATTGATGCCGGTTTCCTTGTCCTTGGCCTTGAAGATGATTTTTCCCGTACGTCCCCATTGGGCTTGGTTTAGGGGAGTTATCACCGGCGGAACCGTATCCACCGCCACGGTATAAGTCCCCAAATCCCGTATACGCACTTTCATGACACCATCCTCATACTTACCGCCAATACGATATTTTCCACCGCGTGCCGTTACGCCCGCCACATAATATTTGGCCATATCCTCCACCGGACGCCGGCGCAAGCCGATACGCAAATCGCAGGTACCGTGCATAGGAATACGGGTATCGTTCAATTGATAGGTGAAAGCGATGTCGCCACTATCAGCCCGCACGGAGTAGTTCAGCAAGACGTCATCGTAGAGCATTCCTTTCGGGATAACCAACTCCAGCCCCGGCTCCTGCAGATAGTTCACCTTGTCCCATTTGAGGGCGTATTTCTCACGATGTTCCACCGGAGCAATTATCGTCTTCTGTCCCTGCACTGTGAAGCGGACCTTGGAGATATTTCCCAGCGCATCTCTCAGCGTATAGACAAACCGGTAAGGGCGTTCTTCGTTGATGTCCACCAGTCCGCGATTGCCGTTGGATGCCTGCAGCATGCGAAGGCGGTTGCCCGGCTCTATGAAAGACTTCATGTACTGACCGTGTGTCCACGAATTGATATAGCGGTTCTCCTCATAGGCAAAGCGGTCTACCGTACTGCGGAAGACTTCCTCGCCGTCCACTTCGAGAATCACCGCCTTCACGCCATATTTATTCTGCACTCCGTCCATATAGTCGTAGGCACGGATGCCTGCACCAATCAGTCCCCAGGCGGTAATGGGTTTCGTTGGATGTGCCGGAAAAGCCCGTCGCGTCTGCTTGCCCTCCACCACTCCTTTTCCCGACTGTGGAAACAGCATGATACCTTCGGCACGCGGGGCAGTCTTGTCTTTCACCTTGTTCATGAAGAAAGGCAGCGGGTCGATATATTCGTCCGTAGCCGTCTCTATCATATCCAGATGCAGGTGCGGACCGAAAGAGTATCCGGTGTTTCCGCTCAAAGCTATTATCTGACCGGCCTTCACGGGATATTCATCGGGTTCGGGAGTAATTTCCACCTCCCAACTTTCTTTCTCGTACTGCAAGTCTTCAACCCGGCGGGCCACATCGCCCACAAAGGCACTCAAATGGCGGTTTATCGTCGAATAACCATTGTCATAAGCCACATCGAGCACATAGCCCGAACCGTGGGTAACGCGGATACGCGAAATATATCCGTCGGCCAGAGCGCGTACCGGCTTGCCTATGGTTCCACCGGTCTTGAAATCCAGTCCGCCATGAAAATGGTTGGCACGTATCTCGCCGAAGTTACCGGAGAAAGTGATGGGAAAATCAAAAGGCGGGATGAAGGAGGTCTTGTCTGTATCGGTTTCTTGGGCATAGCCGCTTTGCACACTACCAATAAAGAACAAAAGAGAGAAAAATATAGGATATTTCATATTTTGTACAGTCAATATTATTTTAAATGCATGCAAATATAAAAAGAATAGTTCTCTCTACCTACAGAAAGGTGCAATTATCATTGATTAAAACATGCATAAAAATTCTGTTGAAGAACATAGATACACCGATAACACCCAAGCCGGGAAATCGCTATATTGCGCCATGTTTAACCCCCCAATTAAAACTTTAAGGTTATGATTATCGGAGTACCTAAAGAAATCAAGAACAACGAGAACCGCGTGGGCATGACCCCTGCCGGAGTAGCCGAGTTGGTAAAAAAAGGTCATACGGTGTATGTGCAGGCCACGGCGCAAACAGCGGTTTCTCCGACGATGACTACATCGCCGTAGGTGCAAAGACTTTACCGACCATTGAAGACACGTATGCCGCAGCCGACATGATTGTCAAGGTAAAGGAACCTATTACACCGGAGTACAAACTGATTAAAAAGGGACAAGTGGTATTCACCTATTTCCACTTTGCAGCCGATAAATTACTGACCGAAGCCATGATTGAAAGCGGTGCCGTCTGCATCGCCTACGAAACCGTGGAAAAAGAAGACCGTTCACTTCCGCTGCTTACCCCCATGAGCGAGGTGGCAGGACGTATGGCTACCCAAGTAGGAGCCCGCTTCCTTGAAAAGCCACAAGGCGGCAAGGGAAAACTGATGGGTGGCGTGACAGGCGTACGTCCCGCACGCGTACTTGTCCTCGGAGGCGGTATCGTGGGCACCAATGCCGCACAGATAGCTGCCGGAATGGGTGCCGAGGTGCTGATTGCAGACATCAACCTCCCTCGCCTGCGTTACCTGAGCGAAGTGATGCCGAAAAACGTAAAGACACTCTATTCTTCCACCCATAACATCAAGATGGAATTGCCGAACATCGACATGGTAGTAGGTTCCGTCCTCATCCCCGGTGACAAGGCCCCGCATCTCATCACCCGCGAAATGCTGAAGATGATGAAACCCGGCACCGTACTCGTGGACGTAGCCATCGACCAGGGCGGTTGTTTCGAGACCTCCCATCCCACTACGCACAGCGATCCTACCTACATTGTGGATGGAATTGTGCACTACGCCGTTGCCAATATCCCCGGCGCCGTACCCTTCACCTCCACCATGGCACTGACAAATGCCACCCTGCCCTACACCGTTGCCCTGGCATGCAAAGGCTGGAGACAAGCCTGCAAGGACGACCCGGCTCTGGCGCAAGGATTGAACGTAGTGGAAGGCAAAGTAACATACAAAGCTGTAGCCGACGTCTTCGGGCTGAAATATGAGGCGATTGAGTTATAAGTTATAAGTGATGAGTGATTTGTTGGTATTTTCCTTTCAGCATGGTAGCGCAGCACAATTACCAACAAATCACTCATCACTCATAACTCCCCCCCAACAAAGAATCCTTCTTCCTCGCATACTCCCACCACATAGCGAGCAGTGTGATGCAGAGGTTGAAAATAAACGGAAATTCCTTGGAATTAGTGTGGAACAAGGTCTGAAAGAAGTCTGTAATGAACGGGGACAATAGAATCGCCAGATAATTCATTACCATTACAAAGGCCAGTGCCAAAGTTGTTTTTTCCGGTATAGCCGTATCTACTGTCTCGTCATAAATCAGCGGTTGAATGACACCATATCCCAAACCAACCAACATACATCCCGGTATTATCAGCCATTCTTTAGGCGAAATCCATATCAAAAGCAAACCCGCTGCAATGGACAAAAGGCTGTAAAACTTTGTGTGTTTCCCCATCCACTTCACGATATGCCCCAGGAAGAAACCCGGAGCCATAATGGCAAGGAAGAATAAGGAGATCATCAATCCGGAATTTCCGCTGGAGAAGTGATGGGCCTCCATCAAAAAAGGCAAGTCAAAAGTAACCGCCAGCACTACATACGTAGTGACGCCATAAAACAGCATCAACTGTAGCAGATGGCGGACATGGATGCCGTATTTACCGGGAATCGCACGCTTGGATTCCTCCGGAACAACGGTAGCCGTATCTTCTGTTTTCTGCGGCTGACCGGTATCTCCCTTCAAATACCCGACAAGCAGCAGAGAAACCAACGGAAGCAGATATACCACGAAAGGCAAGTGCCAGTTTACCTCTGCCAGATACCCAGTCACCGCCGTTGCCACAACCAGCGTCACATTGGTGATGGCAGAACTGTAACCAAACTGCTTTACCCTATACTCCCCCGTGAAATAACGTGAAACCAAACCGGTAGACAACGGGATTATCAGTCCCGAGCCAATGCCGAGCAAAGCACTGACCACCATCAACTGCCACATTTTGTCCGAAAAAAGATAAAGTACCCCACTGGCGGCAAACATCCAAAGTCCCACTTTCAGCAGACGCACAAAGTCACGTTTCTCGGCCAGCTTGCCCGCCAATAGCACAAAAGGAATTATCAGCAGCGAAGGCAGGGAGGTAAGCATCTGTATATCCAGTTCTGTGGCATATGGAAAAATGGTAGTAAGCTGTCCCAAAATAGGTGATACGGCCAATCCCGGCAAGGAAGTCAATGCAGAGACTGACCAAATGCCGACAAGCGTGATAAGGGGGATTGTACCCCTTCCGGTATTGATTTTCATATAGTAGTATATTAATTAAATGAATAATGTGGGAACAACAAACCTACCTTCAGAATGTTCGTTTTTTAAGATTTTACTACGCTGCCCTTTAATAAACGCCAAATAATGCAAAACCCCGGAACTTTCATCCGCAAACCCCGTTGTTGTGGGAAATTCGACGGGGAAAAGCCCCGCCGCCTAAACCTTTAAAAAACTTATTAATATGGAAGATTTGAATTTCAGAAAAGGAGATGCAAAAACTGAAGTATTCGGTTCAAACCGTATGTTACAACCCTCACCCGTAGAAAAGATTCCCGACGGACCTACTACCCCGGAAATCGCCTATCAGATGGTGAAAGACGAGACCTTCGCCCAAACGCAGCCTCGCTTGAATCTGGCTACATTCGTCACTACCTATATGGACGAATATGCAACCAAGCTGATGAACGAAGCCATCAACATCAACTACATCGACGAAACCGAGT
>OGEE01001410.1_pt1 | contig 12195 bp, 12 predicted proteins | sample 1570571 | NCBI WGS metagenome assembly OGEE01 (sample SAMEA2582169, study PRJEB24529) | metagenome | biome: Human gut stool | place: China | collected 2011
TGCAGCATTTGCAGTTGTATTAAGCAGTCTTGTTGTAAGTCCATTTGCAGCAGACGAAAAAACAGTATCTTTAAGAATTGAAGGAAAGAGCGAAACATATTTCTACGGCGATGTAACAACAAACGCATCTACAGTTGCAGAGCTTATGAATGAGGTTGACGCAGCTAATGATAATCTTACAATAACTAATCCAACAGGAACTTATATTACAGCCATAAACGGTGATGTGGCAGGTTCAGTTGCACCTAAGTACTGGGATGGCTGGAATGATATAATTAACGGCGTTGCACCAAGCGTGGGTATTGGAGAACAGCAGATAAAAGATGGCGATGTAATTGTATTTTATTATGCAGATGAATTTGGTTCTCATGGATTTGCAAGGCCTGCAGCAGACCTTTCAAAGCTTGGCGACAGAGAAATAACTTTTACATCAGATGCATACGCTGAAGATTTCAGTCTTATAACTGTACCTGTTGAAGGTGCCAAAGTAACATGGGACGGTAAGGAATATGTAACAGATGCTGATGGCAAGATCGTTATTGACAAAGCTGATTTTACAGTAGGTGATCATTCTGTAGGAATTTCCAAAGTTGCTGAAGACGGAGTACCACTTGTATTAAGATTTGCATCAGATTACAAAATAACAGTTACAGCCGATATGGTTAAAGCAGAAGCACCGGCAGTAACAGAACCTGAGACAAAACCGGCAAAGCCGGCAGAGGATGTTCCATCAGGAGATACAGGGTATGTTTATTTTGCGGTTGTTGCAATCATCGCAGCAGCAGGAATCGCAGCAGTAAGTAAGAAAAGAGCATATGAAAAATAAAGTCATTGTATTCTTAACAGTAATCGTACTTATATTTACGGGAGCCACAGGCGTTAAAGCAGATACTCCCGATATAGACGACTGCATTAATAAAACACTTGAATATGAATACAAAGAGGCCGGCGTTACAGATGCACAGTCATTTGTAAATGACGGCCTTATGGCTGTTGCAGGGATAAGTCCTTGCGAATGGTGGGTTATTAATATTAAAGCATTGTATCCGGAAACCGATTTTTCGGAGTACGTTAAGGCAGTAGAAAAATACCTTGACGAGGCGGAGAATATCAAGCCTACAGACTATGAAAGAATTGCACTTGCATTTTATATATTGGGAGAAAAAGATGATTTTATAAGAGAGGTAATCAAAGAACAGACGGGCAAAATGGGCATTATGAGTGTAATTTACGGACTTATGCCGGCAGCTTACGGAGGATATGATGCGGATTATATTGCCGACAGTCTTTTGGAATTTCAGCTTCCTGACGGAAGTTTTTCCGTAAATCAAAAAGCGGGTGACGTTGATGTGACTGCGATGGCTTTGCAGGCAATGGCACCTTTGAGGGAAAAGTATGAGGAGAAAATTAATAAGGCACTGGAATATCTTAACAATAATATGACCGGAAACGGCGGTTATAAGTCCATGGGGACAGAGAATTCTGAAAGCCTCGCCCAGGTAATTATGGCAAAAACAGCATTAAAAGATACAGAAAATATGGATATTCTTATCAACGAGCTTATTACTTACCAGAATGAGGATGGAGGATTCTGCCATATAAAAGGCGGAAAAAGCAACAGTATAGCCACATACCAGTGTATGTCTGCACTAATTTCCTACAAAAACGGATTTGTATATGATAAAACCAATCTGACAGAAACCGGGAAAGACGATACTACGGTAAATACCATAAAATGGCAGGGAAAATACATTAAATACATTGTGCTTTCGGCACTTGGCATTGGATATGCGGTATTTCTTGTTGTTTTTTTCATAAGAAAGAAAAAGAAAAAGTCAGTATTCATTTCCTTTACCATTGTGTTTGTGGGTCTTGCGGTATATTTTTCCCTGTCCGATTTTAAGACAAAGGACGAGTACTATGATGTTAAAACATCGGGAGAAGTTGTGACATACCTTGAGATAACAGGTCATGGCGGAGAAGTTATTTTAAGTGAAAAAGAAATAGACATCAAAGAGGGAGACAGTGCTTTTGACCAGCTTTTAACGGCTTCAATGATATATGAGATTCCGGTTGACTATAACGGAAGCAAAGTGTTTTCTTCAATTTATGTAAAAGCAATCGCAGGAATGGCAGAGTTTGATTACGGAAATATGTCGGGCTGGACTTATTCGGTAAACGGTGAATTTCCCAATGTGTCCTGCTCGGCTTACAAACTGTCGGAGGGAGACTATGTCAGATGGATTTACACGGATGACGGAAAGGTGGGACAATGAGAAAATTTGAAAATTTCAACCCATACGTTCTGCTGGTATTTTTTATGTGCAATCTCTTACCCGCAATGTTTTTAATGGAAATTAAACTTAATCTTCTGCTTCTTATATCCGGGATAATTTATATATGGGTTTTAAAAGGCAAGGCAGACTTTAAAATACTCGGAAATTCTTTTGTCATAACGATTCTTATCACTTTTGTAAATATGCTTGTGTCACATAACGGCAGCTATGTGTTTTTTTATATTAATAACCGGGCTGTTACTTATGAAGCCATGCGGTACGGAATGACAACGGGACTTATGCTTTCCGGTGCTTTTGTATGGTTTAGCTGTATGGATATTGTTATTACAGGGGAAAAAATACAATATATCTTTAGAAAAATGCCGAAAGCAGGCATTATTTTTTCAATGATTCTGAGATTCCTTCCCATGTATATGCGAAAATACGAAAGAATGAAAATGATCAACGACATTAATAACAAAAGCGGTAGAAACAGTAAAGATAATGCAGTTTTTGTTTTTTCGGGAGTGACAAGTTATGCGATGGAAAGCAGTATGGAGACAGCCGATATAATGGAAAGCAATGGTTTTACACAATCGTCACAGATATTCTGCGGCAGCTACAGGTTCAGGCTCAGGGACTGTATTCTGCTTATAATAACCATTCTTATGGCTGCGGGTGGATTATTGCTGCCTGGGGCAAGGCTTGTTTTTATGGCATTTATGTCTTTTATTCCGATTTTTTACAGGGGAAAGGAGAATGTTAAATTATGGATATACAATATGAAAAGATAGTCGAAAAGGGTAATTTTATATTAGTATGTGGTATGACCGGCAGCGGCAAAACCACACTTTTGAAGAAGTTAAAAGAATATTTTAAAGATAATGCCATGATGGTAATGCAAAATCCCGATAACCAGATAATTATGGATAGCGTGTATGGGGAGCTTGCCGTAAATTTATCGGGAAAAGGGCTTAAAGATGATTTTATTAAAAGAAGAATTGCGGAAACAGCTTCATTTTTTTCTCTTAGCCACATGTTTGACAAAAGAACCGATTCACTCTCAGGTGGGGAAAAACAGATTTTGAATCTTGCTTCCGTAATTGCCTGCGATAAAGATGTACTCTTGCTTGACGAGCCTGCTTCCATGCTTGATCCGGTGATGGCCGGAAGGCTTCTTGACAGGGTTAAGAAGATTAATAAGGAATTTTTCAAAACAGTGATTATCACAGAGCACAGGACGGACGAACTCTTTTATTATGCGGATAAAATAATTCTCCTTGATAAGTGTGAGATTGTCTATGCCGGAAAACCTGATGAAACAGCAGTATATATGGCGGAAAACGGTTATGGTTACCTGCTTCCCACGGTTGCAAGGATATTTGCGGATAAAAGACCTGTACCGCTTAGTCTGGCAGAGGGGCATAAATATATAAAACAGAGAAATACTATCCACAAAGAACAGGATTCCGTTAATAATAAAAATGAAATTGCGGCAGAATTTAAAAATGTGTCATTCGGATATACAAAAGAGAACGGTTTTGTAATCGAAGATTTTTCCATGAAACTGTACAAAGGAAAATGTCATTTTATCGTAGGTGAAAACGGCAGCGGTAAAACAACGGTTGCAAAGCTGCTTTCAGGCTATATTAAGCCTTATTCGGGAAAAATAAAGACCTACGGCAACAGTATCGGTATTCTTTCACAGGATGTTACAGACCATTTTACAAATGATGAATATGACGGTAGAAACCCTTACGATTTAAGCGGAGGTGAAAAACAACTTCTTGCCCTGTCTCTTGTGTTAAAAAATAATCCTGACATAATAATTCTTGATGAGCCGACTAAAGGCGTAGATAACAGAGAAAAAGCTAATTTGATTAATACTATTAATGAATTAAAAAAACAACAAAAAACCATTCTTGTAATTTCCCATGACATTTCTTTTATGGCAGATGCGGCAGATTATGTGTGTATGATTTCAGACAGGCAGCCGGTGTATTCAGGCAATGTAAGGGAGTTTTGTCTTGAAAATGTATTTTACACAACTCCTGTATGCAGGATGTGGAAAGGAATTTCAGAGGATGTGGTTACGGAGAAAGAGGCGGAAGAATGGAACAGGTAAAGACAGGTGCTTTTATTTTTGCAACAGCAGTTGTTATTTTCTGCTTTGTATTTTTCTATATTCTCGAAAAAAAGAATACTTCAGTGAGAAAAATCATGCTTATAACGGTGCTTACAACCATGTCGATTGCAGGACGTTTCATATTCGCACCTTTTCCCGGATTTAAGCCGGTGACAGCGGTTGTGATAATTGCCGGAATGTATCTTGGAACAGAGGCAGGTTTTTACTGTGGGGCGCTTACCGCACTTGTTACTAATTTTTACTTCGGACAGGGAATGTATACTCCTTTCCAGATGTTGACATGGGGATTAATCGGGATTATATCCGCCCTTATTGGGGGACTATTAAGAAAAAACAAAGCCGTTCTCATGATTTACGGTGTGTTTGCCGGTGTGATTTTTTCGCTTTTAATGGACATTTATACGGTTATATGGACCTTTGGGACGTTTAGATGGAGTTATTATCTGATTACGATAAGTACGTCACTGACATTTACGATAATTTATGCGGTTTCCAACGTAATATTTTTACTGGCACTTGCGGTTCCTCTTGGGAAGAAAATAGAGCATGCTTATAAAAAAAGGGTGTGAAAATCTTTTAATACCACTTGTTACAAAACCCTTACTATGGTACAATTTAGCTTAATCGGGTGGTAAGGATACCTGATTTGTTATAATTTTAGGAGTTTATTGTAATGAAAAAACATTTATTTATAGATATTATATGTGCAGGCGCAGTTGCCGCAGCAGTTTTAACAGGATGTGGCAAGAGTAATTCATTGTCATGTCAGGCAGGAATGAGCAAAATTGAGACCTGCGATTATCAGGGAGCTATAGAATCATTTAATGAGATTATAAGCAAGGACAGCAATAACAGGGACGCTTACAGGGGACTTGGAATTGCTTATTATAAGCTTGGGGACATTAAAACGGCCGAGGAGCAGTTTGATACCGTGATTACCAAATCAGGCAGCAGATATGACAGTATTTGTCTTGATGCAATGAAATATTATGCGGAATGTCTCACAAAAAGCGGCGAATACAATAAAGCAATAGAGTATGATTCAACACTTATTGATTAAGGCGGCAAGGCTGATAAGGCAGATTTATATTATTTAAGAGGTTGTGCATATATCCATACGGGCAATGAGAATAACGCGGCACTTGATTTTGAAGAGGCTATTTCCCTCAGTGACAACAGTTATTCCTTATATTGTAATATGTATAACGAATTTATGGCATCAGGTTATACAGACAGGGCTGAATCTTATCTCAGAAGACTCATTTCAAGTAAAGATGCGGATGATTTTCTTATAGGCAAGACATATTATCTTTTCGGGGACTACACACAGGCAGAACAGTTCCTTAAGAAGGCCATAGACGCAGGTGAGAAGGATGCAGCTTTTTACCTTGCACTTACTTATGAAGCACAGGAAAGATATTCGGAAGCGGAAGACCTTTATATGGATTGTATCAATAAAGATACGTCTAACAGCGAAGCATATAACCAGTACGGGGCATATCTTATCAAGAGATTTAAGTATACCGAGGCTCTGGAATATATAAGTAAGGGTCTTGAGTCAGCTAAAGGAGAAACTAAGAAAGCACTGCTTTACAATCAGGCAATATGCTACGAATATCTCGGAGATTTCAGCAAGGCACTGGATTTGTTTGAAAGCTATGTAAAGGATTACAGTGATGATACAAAGGCTTTGAGAGAATATACGTTTTTGAAGTCCAGGGTATCTTAACAGGAGATTTTTATGATTGATAACAGAGAAGCGGAAGAAAGAGTTATTCTTGTAGCTGTAAGAAAATCAGACAGAGAAAATACCGAACAGTCCCTTGACGAGCTTTGCGAGCTTGCGTCAACTGCAGGTGCTGTAACGGTGGCAAGGGTAATACAGAATCTTGATAATTTCAATCCGGCCACTTATATCGGCAAGGGTAAGATAGATGAGATTAAAGAACTGATAATAGAATATGATGCAACAGGCATAATATGTGATGACGAACTTTCTCCGGCACAGATGAACAATCTCAGCGATGCCCTTGAAATTAAAGTCATGGACAGAACGCTTCTTATTCTCGATATTTTTGCAGCAAGGGCTAATACCAACGAGGGTAAGATTCAGGTTGAGCTTGCCCAGTTGAGATATCGTTCCTCAAGACTTTCGGGATTTGGAAACGCACTTTCAAGACTCGGCGGAGGTATCGGTACAAGAGGTCCCGGAGAGACAAAGCTTGAGATGGACAGGCGAACTATCCATGAGAGAATAGGACAGCTTAAGCATGAGCTTGAAGCGGTTGTAACCCACCGTGAGCTTACAAGAAGCCAGAGAAGCCGTTCTAATATTCCGGTGGTCGCTATAGTAGGATATACTAACGCAGGTAAGTCGACACTTCTTAATACATTAACGGGTGCGGGAATACTTGCGGAAAATAAGCTTTTTGCCACACTTGACCCTACAACGAGAGGGCTGGAGCTTGAAAGCGGGCAGCAGATTCTTCTCACGGATACAGTCGGATTTATAAGCAAACTTCCTCATCACCTTGTGGAAGCTTTTAAAAGTACACTTGAAGAAGCTGTATATGCAGATATAATTCTTCATGTCGTGGATGCTTCCAATCCTGCAATGGATTCCCAGATGTATGTTGTATATGATACCCTTGAGAAACTGGGAGCGGGCGATAAGCCTATAATAACGGCTTTTAACATAATAGAAATTGCAGGCAATAAAGTTCTTAAAGATTTTAAGGCCGACAAGACCGTTAATATATCGGCTCTTCACGGGGATGGACTGACAGAACTTAAAGATACCATTGAAGAAGTTTTAAGAGAAAGCAAAATATATATAGAAAAGACATATTCTTATACGGAGGCTTCCAAGATATCCCTTATAAGAAAATACGGACAGCTTATAAGTGAGGAATATGTTGCGGAAGGAATAGAAGTCAAGGCTTATGTTCCTACGGAGATATATGATAAAGTAAAATAGTGCGGTAACAGGAGGAAATAATGAGCTACGCAGATAAAGTTTTTATAGACATGTGTAAAGATATCCTTGAAAACGGTGTAAGTACGGAGGGCGAAAAAGTAAGACCACACTGGGAGGACGGAACTCCTGCTTATACAATCAAAAAATTCGGTGTTGTAAACAGATATGATCTCAGCAAGGAATTTCCGCTTGTTACATTAAGAAAAACAGCGCTTAAGAGTGCAACAGACGAATTGTTATGGATATGGCAGAAAAAATCCAACAATATCCATGACCTTCACAGCCATATATGGGATGCATGGGCGGACGAGAACGGCTCAATCGGCAAAGCATACGGTTATCAGCTTGGTGTAAAGCACCGGTATAAAGAAGGCATGATGGATCAGGTAGACCGTGTTATATATGATTTAAAGAACAATCCTTTCAGCAGAAGGATAATGACTAATATATATGTGCACCAGGATTTACATGAGATGAATTTATATCCATGTGCCTACAGCATGACTTTTAACGTTACCCAGAAAAAAGGTGAAGACAGGCTTACGCTTAACGCAATTCTTAACCAGAGGTCACAGGACATTCTCACAGCCAATAACTGGAATGTTGCACAGTATGCGGTGCTTGTGCACATGCTGGCACAGGTATGTGATATGCAGGTGGGAGAACTTGTACATGTAATCGCAGATGCACACATATATGACAGACATATTCCTATTGTGGAGGAACTTATATCAAGAGAATGTTATGACGCACCGACGTTCCATCTTAATCCCGAGGTAAAAGATTTTTACAAGTTTACAAGGGATGACGTATCGGTAGATAATTATATAACCGGACCACAGGTTACCAATATACCTGTAGCTATATAGGAAAGGACATATTATGAATTTAATCGCAGCAGTAGACAAAAATTGGGCAATAGGATACAAAAATGAACTTCTTGTAAGAATTCCTGAGGATCAGAAATGGTTCAGGGAGACCACAACGGGCAAAGCCGTAATTATGGGACGCAAGACCCTTGAAAGTTTTCCTAATAAACGCCCTTTAAAGAACAGAACCAATATTGTAATAACAAAAGATATGAATTACAAAGTTGACGGAGCTATTGTGGTTCACAGTATAGAAGAAGCCGTTGAGGCGGCAAAAGATTTTGCCGATGAGGACGTATATGTAATCGGCGGTGCTTCCATATATAAGCAGATGCTTCCTCTTTGCGACGTAGCACACATTACTAAGATAGATTATGCTTATGACGCAGATTCGTACTTCCCTAATCTGGAAGATGAAGGATTTGTTATTACGGAATCCAGCGATGAAAGAACATATTTTGACCTTATATATGAATTTGTAAAATATGAAAGGAAAAATAATTTATGATAGACGAAAAAGTTGCAAAAAAATACAAAAAGAAAGTAGCATTAACAATAACCATAATGTCACTGATAGCGATAGCAAGTGTGGTAATTACAGTTATTTTAATTAAAAAAATGTAAATATAAAGACGTTGCCGGCATAATATATACCATATGAAAAAGAGAGGTATATATTATGCTGATTGCTTTAGATGCAGGACATGGCGGAAGTGACCCGGGAGCGGTGTATAACGGAAGGCGTGAAAAAGACGACAACTTAAGGCTTGCCATGGCGGTTGGAGATATCCTTAAAAATGAAGGCATGGATGTTTTTTATACAAGAGATAACGACATATATGAAACTCCATTTAAAAAGGCAACGGATGCCAATAATTCAGGAGCAGATTATTTTGTATCATTTCACAGAAATTCAGGAGAGAATCCCAACGCCGCAAGCGGAGTGCAGGTGCTGATTTACAGTGAAGGCGGAGAGAAAGAACGCCTCGCCGAAAACATACTGGATAATCTTACGGATCTGGGCTTTAAAGATCTGGGCATTATAGAAAGACCTAATCTTGTGGTGCTTAAACGTACCAATATGCCGGCAGTGCTTATTGAAACAGGCTTTATCAACAACGATGATGATAATAAGAAGTTTGATGATGAATTTGACCGGATAGCGGCGGCGATAGCCGATGGAATAATAAAAACCATAGGTTCGGGCACAGCGTCGAAGGACAATAATGTACTGACTGCACCGGATGAAGGTAATATAAAAGACCCGTACGAGGGATTATATGAAAAAGACAGGGAAAGAAACAGATGCACCTGTGACAAATTATACCGTGTCCAGGTGGGGGCTTTCAGAAACCGTGACAATGCGGACAGACTTTTGGAACCATTGTTAGATATGGGATATCCCGCATTTATTATTTATCAGGATGACCTCTATAAAGTGCAGGTAGGTGCATACAAAAATCTTGATAATGCCGTGGATATGGAAAGAAAATTAAGAAAATTGAAATATAATACTTATATAACAACCTGATGTCGGCTGCAGAGGAGGAATACCCTTCTTCTGCAGTTTTTTTATGAATAAATGCTATTTTTTCGTAAATAGAATACTTTATTTCGCTAAAACGTATATTGATTAGTAAAATTTTCCGTGATACAATCAGAGCGTGCTTTGGTATTAATACCTTAAAAGTTAAAATTTTTAAAGGAGCAGACAAAATGAAAAAAGGATTATTTAAAAAAATTCTTGTAGCCATGATGTGTATTGCACTTACACTCGGTATGGCAGCATGTGGCAGCAAGAAAGTGAAGGTTGGCACAGGTGAGAACCAATCTTCAGAAGACACGGTAAAAGGCAGCAAGAGTGCGGATGACCTTGTCAAAGCAGTAGCAGCTAACAAAAAAGGTTTAGAAAACTTCACAGTATCATTCGATGCAAAATTAGATGCTGATTTAGATTTAAAACAGGCTCTTGTTATGCAGGGAATGACTGAAGAAATGATTGAGTCAGCTATTAAAGAAGGCAAACTTAAAGAATCAGACCTTAAGTCATCAGCTAAGGCAGGTATAAACGGAACTCTTAAAATCTGTGATGAAGCAGGTTATGCAGAGGGAAAATCATACGCAGAAATTCCTGATGTTACCAAAGACAGCCAGGAACTCAAGACTTATCTTGTTAAAGAAGGCAACACAGCGTATGTCTATGAATATGATTTTGATGACGAAAAATGGATGAAGGAAGAGTCAGATACAAGTCTTTCAGATGTGATTGCAAGCTTACGTAACGTAACAGCAATTACAGATTTTATCAAAACAGCAGATGTAGTTTCTGAAAAGAATGGTATCTACACAGTAGAAGCCAAGCTTGATTTTGACAAAATTCTTGGCGATAAGGAAGATGATATCAAGTCAGCTATCGAAAACAGCCTTTCAGGTTTAGGCAGTGTTTCAGAGGAAGATTTTGATATATCAAAAATTATTGATTTATTAGAAGATGTGGCAATCACAGTAACAATTGACGGAGATAATGACACCATTACAGCCATTTCAATTGATTTAAAGAGCTGCATCGGCAAGATGCTTGAAGTATCTTCAACAGAAGATGTTAATGTTAAAGACTTATTAAGCATTAATGAAGCAAGCGTTACATTGGAATTCTCCGATTTCGGCAAGACTAAGGTTGAGCTTCCAAATGAAATTAAGGATGCAGACGCTTCAGATGATAAGAAAGCTGAAGAAGAGACCACTGCTGACAAAGATGATAAAAAACCTTCAAAGGAAGATACAAAGAAGGATGACAAAAAGCCTTCAAAGGATACAAAGAAGGATGACAAAAAAGATGATTCAGATGTATCCGAAAAGAGCAAATATGAAATTAAGGATTACGATGGAAATGTAATCGGAAAAGTTAACCTTGTTGATGGATTTGAAGTATATGACAAGTATACTGACGAGAACTGCTTTGTCATGAAAACAGATGACACTTCTGTGTGGGTAACCCCATATGCAGAAGGATGGGTAAACCACTGTATAGAAGGTGATGAATGGAAAGTCGATAAAAGCGAATACGAATATGACAAGATTGAAAAGTTAAAAGATACACTTGACACACCTAATGGTACAGTCGAGTTCTATAAAAGAACTTTCAAGGGAGTCAAGTCACCAAACGAAAATGCACAATATAGTGCAACCATTAAAAAGGATAATGGATACTTCCTTTCGGTTACTTTATATAAGTCAGATTTAGAGAATATCGGAATGACTATCCAGGAACTTGCAGAGGCAATATTTGGTTAAGGTACATAACCGCAGAGTTATAGGGATGAAGTGTAGGAAACGTTTAATATAAAGACCGGGTCGGCGTAAAGCTGACCCGGTTTTCTTTGTCTGGAACATATTGCCACGCAGGTGAGGACAGTAAATTACGGGGTTACTGTTTTTTTGTTAAGAATATATCCTGTTATTGAACCTACCAGTCCGCCGGTAATATGAGCCATTTGCGATACATTATCATTAACTGTAATTCCGTCATATATCTGCTGGCCTATATATATTGTGGCAACAAGAATAAATGTCAGAGGAATTTCACCATCTTTAAATCCGGTAAATGAAGCCAGAATAATGAAGGCAAAGACAATTCCGCTGGCTCCGCATAGTGCAATATTAGGGAAAAAGATATAGTTGATAATACCGGTAACCAGTGCCGTAATGATTATTATTTCAATTAATGTTCTGGATTTGTATTTTTCCTCTAATACCGGTCCTAATAATAAAAGATATGTCGCATTACCGATAAAATGCTCCCAGCCTGCATGCCCAAAAACATGTGTTATAAACCTTATATAGGTCAGAGGATTTAATAATGATGAGTGATATGTCATAAAAAATAATGCTGTGCTTCTACCCTTTGTAATTTCTCCCAGTAGTGTT
>OGEE01001412.1_pt1 | contig 12169 bp, 8 predicted proteins | sample 1570571 | NCBI WGS metagenome assembly OGEE01 (sample SAMEA2582169, study PRJEB24529) | metagenome | biome: Human gut stool | place: China | collected 2011
TGCCGTCGGTGATGGAGTTGCCCATGATGGCGATGGCACTCATGTTGTTGCTCATGGTATACACATCGATGCCGCTGATGTTGTACCAGTGGTTCTCTCTGAAAGCCTTCTCGAAGTTGGAGTGGGCGTTGGTTACACCTTTCATGATATAAGAGGTGGTACGCGAACCCATGTGCACGGTGGGCACTTCGGGAGCCGAGGTGTAGTTGATGGTGATGGCTACACGCTCCAGGTTTCTGAGCTTGAACTTCAGGGCGTCGCTCACTATCTGCTTGCCGGCAGGAATGACGGTCTTGTAGCTGTTGCTGAACTTGAAGTATTGTGCCGATTTGGCATCGATGCTGAACGAGTCCTTGGCATGAGCGATGTAGATGGATCGGATCTCCACGGGTTGCATCGAATAGATGTTACTCAACTTGAGGCGAATCACGTCGCCTCCTATGCTTACCTTTACCACCTGGCGCACCGAGCGGTTGGTCATGCAGTTGTTATAGGGCATAAATGATCTGACTACAGTTTGCGGAGCTGTGGCCCAGGTGCCTACCCAGTTCTGTGCGAAAGAATAAGTTGACAGTGCACAGAACACCATTAAAAAAACTAATAATCTTTTCATCATACGTGCAAAGTTAGAGAGAAAAGCCAATAAAACCAAGAAATTTAAAAACTTTTTTCATAAAACTTTGGATAATAAGGGGAAAAGTTGTACCTTTGCCAAAAATTCTAACTAAATGTAAATCTATGAGTTCAAGTAAAAGTTTTGCGATTCCATTGTCGTTCATTGGAATCATGTTTTTCTCATTAGGCTTTGCCTTGGGAATCAATTCATTGCTGGTGCCGGTGTTGCAGGGTTCGTTGGGTATCTCCAACGCAGCTTCTTATCTCATCATTGCGGCAACCTTCATTCCGTTCCTGGTTTTCGGTTATCCGGCAGGTCTCACCATCAAGGCGATAGGCTATAAGAAGACGATGTCGCTATCGTTCGTTATCTTTGCTGCGGCATTCTATCTCTTCATCCTTTCTGCCGATGAGAAGAGTTTCCCTCTCTTCCTGCTGGCTTCGTTTGTGAGTGGTGCTGCCAATGCCTATCTTCAGGCTTCGGTAAACCCTTACATCACCATCCTGGGTCCTCTGGATAGTGCGGCAAAGCGCATCAGTATGATGGGTATCTGCAACAAGTTGGCATGGCCTATCCCATCCATATTCATCGTGTGGCTGCTGGGTAAGGACGTGCATCTCATTGGCATCGAAGACCTCTCTAAGCCATTCTGGATTATCATCGTTGCCTTCCTGGCGCTGGGCGTGCTGGCATTCGTGGCTCCATTGCCTGAGGTAAAGGCTGCCGGAGAAGATGAGTCTGACGGTGAAGAGGCTGCAGCCTGTGCCTATGCTGCCACCAAGAATTCTGTGTTCCAGTTCACTCACTTGCTGCTGGGCTGTCTGGCATTGTTCCTCTATGTGGGTGTTGAAACCGTATCGCTCGGAACCCTGGTAGATTATGCCAACTCTCTGGGCTTGCCTGGTGCGGCAAACTATGCGTGGATTGCGCCTATCGGCATTGTCATCGGTTACATCTGCGGCATCATCCTGATTCCTAAGTACATGAGTCAGGCTGTGGCTTTGAAGCTCTGTTCGTTCCTGGCGATAGCAGGAGCTTTGCTGGTGGTTCTTACTCCAGCAGAGATTTCCATCTATTTCATTTCGCTGATGGCATTGGGCTGCTCCCTGATGTGGCCTGCACTCTGGCCTTTGGCGATGGCAGATTTGGGTAAGTTTACCAAGGCAGGTTCTTCGTTGCTCATCATGGCGATGTTTGGCGGTGCCGTTCTTCCTACGCTTTATGGCAGTTTGAAGGATGCCGTAGGTGCTCAGCAGGCATATTGGCTCTGCCTTCCATGCTTCCTCTACATCCTGTATTACAGCATCCACGGATATAAGATCCGTTCATAATAGGGTGCATTTCATCCCCTATATATAATAATGTGTATCCTTATTGCTTTCTTCCAGGAAGAGCAGTAAGGATACATTTTCTGTTTAAACAATCTTAAAAAATGGAGTCTTCGGTAACACCCCATTCTTTTTTTAAGTAAATTTGCAGTAACGCAACTGTAACTAACAATCGTCTGTACCATTCGGTTGGCATTGCCGATAACACTGGGATATTCCTGGCGTCTTACCTAAATCTAGGTTAAAGATGAAGAATTTTAGAAGCATAGGCCTGATGCTGGTCTTCGTAGCTAGCCTGTTGGTTGGCTGTACATCAGACAATGTGATGACTGGTTCATCACAAGTAGAAAACCAAGAGGTTGTGTTCAATCTCTTTGAGCATTCCATCTCCGGACTCGAAACGAGAGGCGATGAATCTGGCAATAAGGCATTGGCAGACTGTGGCTTGTTTTCGGAGCTGGAACTGGCTATGGTTCCTAAGGGGGGAACCATGAAGTCGGCGTACTATTTTCGTCAGGATGACTCCATGGATAGTTTCGGACAGATGAAGCTTCTGCTTCCTACGGGTACTTATCAGCTTGTGATAGTAGCAGCCAATACACCTAAGCCTATCAATAAAGAGAATAGAATCAATATTAAGTCGCTTACAGAAGTTGATTTCCCGAACAATAAGGTTTCTGACATGGCTTACTGCTGTCAGGAGGTGACAGTCGCTTCTACAGGTAAAACTCAGACCATCGATTGTGTGCTCAAGCGTGCCGTGGCGTGTGTCACTTTGGAAACCACGGATAAGGTGCTTGACAATATGAAGTCTTTCAGCATCAACATATCGGGTAATTGCGGAAATGTGTTCAATCCGTCTACGGGGCATTGCTTGGCTACGGCACCCATCAATAAAGTGGCTAATGTGTCGAAATTGGCAGGTAAGGGTTTGACGCTTGATATCTATGTCCTTTTGGGTGAAGATGATGTGAGCGATGTTTCTTTGTCTACCACGGCTACGGCTACTGATGACAAGGAGATTAAATCTACGAGTTTCCAGGATGTTCATCTGGTCACCGGCAAGCGAACCACTTATAAGGGTCCGTTCTTCAGTTATACCAATAAATTTTCGGTAAGTGTTACGGAAGCAGATATTACGGATTCCGGCTTTAGCAAGGTATTTGAGTAGAGCCATAAATTGGCTTTTCTACTTCACACTGCACGGATGTGTTGTAATAAATTGCCCTAGTTGGGGACAACTTCTTGCCCTAGTTAGGCAATACTCCTTAGAAAAATGTGATGAATGGGGAGAAAAGTCCTTGGAAAAATGTGATAAATATGCTTAAAAGTCCTTAGGAAAATGTGATTTTCCTTTTGTAATCCGTTGTTTATTAGTATCTTTGCAGAAAAATGCATAAAGTATGGAAAGATTGCTTATATCTCAATTGCTAAAATGGAAGGAAAGCCATAGTAGAAAGCCCTTGGTCTTGGAAGGGGCAAGACAGGTTGGTAAGACCTGGCTATTGAAGGATTTCGGCAGAAAGTACTTCAAAGACGTCTGTTATATCAACTTCGAGCAGAGCGACGTGCTTGGAGAAGTTTTTGCTGGCGATTTGTCTCCGCAGCGTATCATAGAACAACTCTCTATTTATAATGGTAAACTCATAGAGCCGGAACAGACGCTCATCATTTTCGATGAGGTGCAGGAAATGCCAAGAGCACTCACTTCTCTGAAATACTTCTGCGAGGAAGCACCGGAGTATGTCATTTGCTGTGCGGGTTCTTTGCTAGGTATAGCCCTGCATGAAGGAACATCTTTCCCTGTAGGCAAAACGGATTTTCTGCATCTGTATCCATTGTCTTTCAAAGAGTTTCTGATAGCAAATGAAGAGAAGATGCTGGTTGACTATATAGACAAGGGAAATAGAAATCTGGGTGCTTTTGAGAACCGGCTTACGGATTACCTGAAGAAGTATATGATTATAGGCGGAATGCCAGCTGTTGTGATGGAGTGGTTGGACTATAAAGACTTTAATAAGGTGAATCGCATCCAGCAGGAGTTGATAGCTGCCTATCAGAAAGATTTCTCTAAGCATGCTCCTAATTCCATGGTAGAGAAGATTCGCTATATCTGGAACAGTATTCCTTCTCAGTTGGCGAAGGAAAACAAGAAGTTTGTCTATGGATTGGTGAGAGAGGGAGCCAGGGCAAGGGAATATGAGGATGCCATCATGTGGCTTTGTGATGCAGGTGAAATCATCAGAACCCACAATGTAAGCAAGCCGGATATTCCAATCTCGGCCTATGCAGACCTGAAATCTTTTAAAGTGTTTCTGCTTGATGTAGGCCTTCTGAGGGCGATGAGCCGCGTTTCTCCTAAGGTGATATTGGAAGGCAGCAGGATTTTTGAAGAGTTTAAGGGTGCCTTGACGGAGCAATACGTTTGTCAGGAACTTCAGAATTACTCTGATGTTCTGGAAACCAATTACTATTGGTCATCCTCTGCTACAGCCGAAATAGATTTCCTCGTTTCTGATGGCTGGGATGTTTATCCGTTGGAAGTAAAGGCAGGAGTGACGATGAATGCAAAAAGCCTTAAATTATACAGGGAGAAGTATTCACCGAAGTGGGCACTCCGTACCAGTCTTCTGATGTATGAGAAGAATGAGGCTTCTAAAACGATCAATATACCTCTTTATATGCTTTTTGCTTTGGGTAATGAATTGGAGGCAGAACGTTAGAAAAACAAGATGGGTGGCAGTTTTTAGCTAAACTGTCGCCTTAATCTTGTTATTTTGTAGAAAAAGTGAATAAAAAGTGAATATTTATAATAAAATGTCGGTCGAAATACTATTTTTCTAGAAAAAAGTTTGGTGGTTTGCTAAATAATGTGTAATTTTGCAGCCGATTAAAAATATTTTTAAAATTTAAGTAAGTTTTGAAAAGCGGGTTACACTTTCATATAAGTTTTGCCCGAAACGAGATAAAGAGAAAAAAAATATATATTCATTTATTTAAAACGAGAGAGATTATGGATAAAAGACTCATGACATTAGTCGCAGGCCTCACCCTGAGTACGGGTATGGCATTTGCGCAAAGTCAAATCTCTGGTAAGGTTACCTCTTCTGAGGATGGCAGCCCAGTTATCGGTGCTTCCATCAAGGTGGCAGGCACTAACACAGGTACAGTTACCGACATCGACGGTAACTTTTCATTGAACGCTCCTGCCGGAGCCAAGTTGGAGATTTCTTACATTGGTATGAACTCGCAGACCGTAAAGGCATCTTCTAACATGAAGATTGTTATGGTTTCTGACGACAAGACTTTGGATGAGGTGGTTGTTGTAGCTTATGGTACTACAACAAAGGCTTCTTTCACCGGTTCTGCTGCTGTAATGAAGGACAAGGACATGTCTGCAGCAAAGTCTTCACTTGTTAAGTCACTCGAGGGTAAAATGGCAGGTGTCAATCTGGGCGCTTCTACAGGTGATCCAGGTTCAGACCAAAGTATTTTGATTCGTGGTATTGGTTCTATTCATGGCTCTACTCAGCCTTTGTTTGTCATTGATGGTGTTCCTGTATCAAATAGTGATATGGAAAATGCTGGTGGTCATACCCGTTCTCAGTCTATCTTGTCTTCTATCAACCCAAATGATATTGAAAGCATGACCGTATTGAAGGATGCTGCCGCATCTTCACTCTATGGTTCTCGTGCTGCCAATGGTGTCATTATCATTACTACCAAGAAAGGTAAGGAAGGTAAGACACATGTCAACTATGATATGCAGATGGGTTGGAGTAATATTGCCAAAAAGAGTGCATTCGAAACCATGAATAGTGCTGAGTTGAAGGAGTATTGGACAGATGCAGTCAAGAACTATTTTGAAATGTATCCAAATGCATTGAATGCATATTATCCTGGTATGGATGCTTCTGCTGCAGCTTTAGCAGAAATCCAATCTGGCTACTTTAATAATTATGACTCTAATGAGACAACAGACTGGTTTAAGGAAATTTACCGCACAGGTTTCACCACAGACCATCAGATTTCTATTGATGGTGGTAATGACCGTACGAAATTCTTCACCAGCTTTGGCTATAATAAGGTGAATGGTACAGTAAAGGGTAGTTCTTTTGACCGTTATAGTGGTCGTTTGAATTTGGATCATAAAGTAACAGACTGGTTCAAGGTTTCTGCAAAGGAAATGCTTTCATTTACCAATACTTCTGGTTTCCGTGATCAGGGTGACCAGGCACAGGGATTTGGTACAAGTTCACCAATGTCTGTTCTTTTCTCAATGGACCCTACTGCCAAGGTAAAGAATGAAGATGGTTCATATAATGCAAGTGCTTCTTTCTCATCTACAATCTCTAATCCAAACTTGATGTTTGGTGATGTAAAAGATCAGGGCGATCGTTCTGAGACATTGGATGCAGAATTGATGCGTAGTTTGACTAATGTTGAAGGTGAATTGAAGTTGCCATACGATTTGACTTTACGTTCAGTCTTTGGTTTCGACTATATGAGCAACAGTATTCGCGAGTTCTGGGCTCCAAAGAGTGTAAATGGTAAGGCTCAGAATGGTATTGGTTCTCGTAGCGTTTATACAAGTAAGACTCTTACTTCTTCTACAACATTGAATTATAATCATTCATTTGGTAAGCATAATCTTGCTGCAATGGCTGGTTTTGAGACTGAGAAGCGCGACCTGTTGATATTGTATGCTTCTGCTCAGAATTATGCTGCTGCATTGCCAGAGTTGTCTAATGGCCAGTCTAATAGCAACTCCAGCCTGAGCTATACTGCTGCAATGATGTCATGGTTGGGTAGCTTAAACTACAACTATGATAATAAGTACTATTTCTCTGCAAGTTATCGTCGTGATGGTTCTTCACGTTTGGCAGCAGACAACCGTTGGTCTGACTTCTTCTCTGTATCTGGTGCTTGGCGTATCAGCAGTGAGGAATTCTTGGAGGACAATGATTTGTTCAGTGATTTGAAGCTTCGTCTTTCTTATGGTACTAATGGTAACCTGCCTACAGATTATTATGGTTATATGGGTACATATTCTACTTCTGGTGGTTATGGCTCACAGCCTGCAATTTTCTGGGGTCAGATGGCTAATGAAAAGTTGAGCTGGGAAAAATCTCACAACTTCAATATCGGTTTGGATTGGACTTTGTATAATCGTGTGACATTGACTTTCGATTATTACAACAAGTTGACAAAAGACCTCCTTTTCCAGATGCCAGTATCATACGTAACTGGTTTCAACAGTTATTGGAATAATATCGGTGAGTTGAAGAATCAGGGTCTTGAATTCTCTGTAAGCTCTCAGAATATTCGTACAAGTGATTTTTCTTGGACCACAGATTTCAATTTGACCAAGCAGAGCATCAAGGTCAACAAGTTGCCTAATGGTGACGATGTTCAGTATGGTGATGGTAATATGTACTTGCTCCGTGAGGGTGAGTCTATGCATACATTCTATTTGCCAAAAGCTAAGGGTGTAAACTCTGAGACCGGTTTGATGGAATTCTGGATCGACCCAGAGGATGAGTCTAAGGGTGTAACACCTGTTTATTCAAAGGCAGGCAAGACAATTGTCGGTAAGGGTGTTCCTGATTGGATTGGTGGTATGACCAATACTTTCCGTTACAAGGACTTTGACCTTTCATTCATGATTTCTTATCAGTTTGGTGGTGATTTGTTCGATTATCCAGGTTACTTCTTGACTTATAGCGATGGTGTTCGTATGGGCACATTCAATATGTCTAAGCGTGTAGCAGGTAATTATTGGAAAAAGCCAGGTGATGTAACAGAGTTCCCTAAGCCAATTATGGGTAATCCTTATCGTTCTGATAAGTTCTCTTCACGTGAAATTATCTCTACGGATAACATCCGTATGCGTGACATTACTATTGGTTGGACGGTGCCATATTTCAAGAAGTATATCAGCAATTTGCGCGTTTATTTCCGTGCAACCAATCCTTTCTTGATTTACAATGCAGCCAAGGATCTGGATCCTGATGTAGATGTCAATGGTTATCGTCAGACTGATACTCCAACAACCCGTCAGTTCCTGTTCGGTCTCAATTTCAGTTTTTAAACAATAATAGAAAATTATAAATATGAAAAAGATATATTTAGTATTGGGTATTGCTGCAAGCATGATGTTCTCTTCATGCAGCGACTTCCTCGATAGAGAACCTTCTACTGAACTACCTATCAACTCTGCTATTAAGAGTACTTCTGATTTGCAGAATGCCGTCAATGGTATTGGTTATGTTCTCTCTGGTTCTTTGGTTGGTTATGATAGAATGTCATACGCCTCTGAGTTTACTCTTTTTGGTGATTTGCGTACTAACGATTTCATGGCCCCTTCTTCACAGGGACAGACAGATGAAATCCGCCAATATGCTTATTCTCCAAACGGAACATATCCTGATGCAGGTTATCAGATTTTCTATAAGGCATTGTCAAATGTAAACAGTGCTTTGGAAGCTGTTCCTAATGTGGAAGGTAAGCAGGCTACAATTGACAATCTCAAAGGTCAGTTGATTGCTTGGCGTGGTTTGCTGCATTTCGACTTGGCTCGTATGTTCTGTTACATTCCAACAACAGTGGATAATCCTTCAAACTCTTTGGGCTTGGTTTTGGCAGACAAAACTTTCCCACAGGATTATAAGGGCGTTCGTACTGATTTGAAAACAACTTACGACTACATTATTCAGCAGTTTACCGATGCACTTCCTTTGCTGAGCAAAACTTCTGATGTAGGTTACTTTAACTATTATGCAGCTTTGGCTCTTCGTGCTCGTGCTTATCTTTATGCTGGTGAATACACCAAGGCTCTCGCTGATGCTAAAGAGGTAATAGACTATTCCAATGACAAGAATTCCGCATTGGAACTTCTTTCAAGAAGTAATTATATTTCTTCATGGGCTAGCGAAGGCGCAGCAGAGTCTCTTTTTGAGATGAAACTTTCTTCTGAGTATAATGCTCAGCGTTATGGTCCTGGCTATTATACAGATGCAACAGGTTATCCTGAGTGCGCTTTCAATACTAAGGGCTATTTGTATAAGTATCTTTCTACTCATCCAAAAGACATACGTTCTCGTTTGATTAAAGATCAGACAGATGCTAAAAAGTATGAGGCTGCAGCAGGTTATTATCCTGCCAAGTATCCTGGTCAGAATGCTAATATCTACGTAAATAATCCAAAGATTATTCGTCTTTCTGAGGTTTATTTGATTGCTGCAGAGGCTCAGTGGCACATTGACAATCCTGGTTCATACACTTTGACTGGAACAAGTGCTGCCGCAGCTAAATACATCAATGCTATTCAGAAAAATCGTATTGAAGGATATGAGGATGTTACATCTGTAACTCTTCAGGATATTCTTCATCAATATGAGATTGAGTTGTTCTGCGAGAACCAGATAACTTATGCATATTGGCGTAATCACCAGAGTGTAACAAGTGTCGATGAGGAAGAAATCAAGTATAACGATTATCGTACTATCTTGCCTATTCCTCAGGCTGAGCGCGACTACAATAAGGAACTGCAGCAGAATCCTGAGTATTAAATCTTAGAGATATAAGATGTAGTACAATAAAATAAAAGGTGTATCCTTCTTGCCCCATACATCGGGCAAGCGAGGATACACCTTTTTCTTTTTATCTCCCTCACTCTCAAACATTTTCCCAGAATTTCTTGCATCTTTCAGAAGAAAAGCGTATCTTTGCAGAAGATTAGCTGCGCTCGGCAATCTGTAAGCAAGCTTACATTGCGCTCGTTTGCGTAATCTTTGCAGCACGAAAGTTGAATCATTAAAACAAGGAGGTAGAATATGGATTTATTTGATAGCAAAAGACAGGAAAGATTAGAGGCAGCAGGAAAGGCTGCAACAGCTAGTAAAGAGGCATCTTTGAAATTTCTTATAGATGCAGGCATTTTGGATAAAAATGGAAACTGGGCTTCACATCTACGATAATATGGATGAATCTCTTTATTCTAGGCGATCTAATCTTGTGATTGGATTTCATGGTTGTGACCAGTCTGTGGTAGAAAAGGTTATTGCTGGTAAAACAGAACTCTTAGCCAGTACTAATGATTATGATTGGTTAGGAAGTGGTATCTATTTTTGGGAAAATAATGAAGAAAGAGCTTGGCAATGGGCGACAGAATTGTCAAAAAGGTCCAACTCTTCTATAAAAACACCTGCAGTTATAGGTGCCGTAATAGATTTAGGTTATTGTTTCGATTTGACAGATAGCTCTTATTTACAGGAGTTGAAGAATGCCTATGATGTGTTAAAAGAAACATGTCATAATCTTGATAAGGAATTACCAAAGAACAAGCCAATTGGCAACTCGGATGATCTACTTCTCAGAAGGTTAGATTGTTCTGTTGTACAAACGGCATTGGAGTTGAATAAAAAGGCCAATACCCATTCTTACGATTCTGTAAAAGGTGTATTTTGGGAAGGACAGGAACTATATCCTAATGCAGGATTCAGAGAAAAGAATCATATTCAGATTTGTGTCTGCAATCCAAATTGCATCAAGGGTTATTTTCTTCCTAGAGGTATCAATCAAGATTATCCTAACCCATAATATAAAATGGTGTATCCTTCTTGCCCCATACATCGGGCAAGCGAGGATACACCTTTTTATCTCCTTCAGCCTCAAACATTTTTCAATAATTCCTTGCATCTTTCAGAAGAAAAGCGTATCTTTGCAGCGCAGTTCCGGTAAGGCCCTCTCCCAGATTATTCGATGCTGGTGATGACCCCGGTTTTTTTATCTTTGCAGCACGAAAGTTGAATCATTAAAAAAGAAGGCAAATATGACAGAGCTAAGAGATAGATGCATACGTTTTGACTGGGCTATCAAGCGTTTGCTTCGCCAGAAGGCGAACTTTGGGGTGCTTGAGGGCTTCCTGACAGTGTTTCTGAATGAAACTATTAAGATTGTTGATATTCTGGAAAGTGAAGGTAATCAGCAGGCAGCTGAAGATAAATTTAATCGTGTAGATATCAAAGCCAAAAATAGCAAGGGAGAAATTATCATTGTAGATATTCATGCATTCCGTATTCTATATTATTGTGAAAGCATTTATTTTAAGTGGAATCAGTCTATTTTCAATCATATCAATCTAGGCAATACCTACAAAGAGGTAAAGAAAGTATATTCCATCAGCATTCTGTATTTTGATCTGGGCAAGGGTTCTGACTATATTTATGTAGGACAGAACAACTTCGTGGGCTTGCATACCCAAGATCATCTTGTTATCAGCACCAAGGAGAAAGATACGATAGTAAGGAAATCGCCTTCTGAGATTTTCCCAACTTATATTCTGGTTCGTGTAAACGAATTCAACAAGGTGGCTAAATCACCATTGGAAGAATGGGTTGAGTATCTGAAGAATGGTGTCATCTCTCCTGAAACCCAAGCGCCAGGTCTGCAGGAAGCTCGTGAAAAACTGAAATACTATTCCATGTCGGATGCAGAACGTTATGCATACGATGAGCACATCAATGCCATCATGATTCAAAATGACGTTCTGGGAAATGCAAGATTGGAAGGTATGGAAGAAGGCAGAGCTGAAGGTAGAGCTGAAGGTAGAGCTGAAGGTCGTGTCGAAGAGAAAAATAATATCGCCCGCAAAATGCTGGCTAATGGATTGAGCATAGAGCAGATAGCTTTAATTACTGGTTTGACAGAGCAGGAAATTAAAGGACTATAATATAATAAGGTGTATCCTTCTTGCCCAACATATCGTGCAAGCGAGGATACACCTTTTTCTTTTTATCTTCCTCACCCTCAAACATTTTCCAAAAAATCCTTGCATCTTTCAGAAGAAAAGCGTATCTTTGCATAAGATAAGCTGCACTCGCCTTTTTAATTAGGGCGGGGATTCTTTTACCTAACGGAGAAGTTGCACCACATTTGAGATAAAGGTATGCAAAAGCAAAACGTTTAAGGTCGCAAATTGAGACCTTAAACGAAAAACATGATCAACAAGGCGACTGAGCAAGCATAACAATGCGGCTGAATAAGCGTAACGAGACGGCTCATCTGGCACAAGGATACGACTGCGCTGGGTCAAAGATATAGATTAGGAGGTTCAAGCAGTCGGTATCTGAGGTTCTGAGAGACTGTATCTGAGGTTCAAGCAGACTGCAGGGCAGACGCATTAAATTGCGCTGCCCTCCAAAAGTTTTGACAGGTACTCTTC
>OGEE01001439.1_pt1 | contig 11894 bp, 13 predicted proteins | sample 1570571 | NCBI WGS metagenome assembly OGEE01 (sample SAMEA2582169, study PRJEB24529) | metagenome | biome: Human gut stool | place: China | collected 2011
TTTACGTTTAATTCTCGTCATTCTGTTTTTTATTGCATTTCTAAATATTACTTACGCTGGTCGGCATACATTTGGGACTACCATTACGCTCGCTAATAATGTACCCCTACAAGATGTATCAGTTATGCTTGGACATTCCTCTACACGAATGACACAACATTACGCCCGAGTAATGAATGCTAGTCTAAAGGATTCCATGCTCAATGTCAAGAAACGACTAGCGGAATAAACGTAAGCATCCGACGAACCAATATAAATGCACGCATTATATTGATATTAATTGCAACCTCACTGTTCAGAACCGATGAAAGCATTGCTTCTCCAGGCTCCGTAAAGGCATAAGGCATATACCTTGTACCACCTTTTGTTTGAGGTGCAAATTTTGCACCTCAAACTCTCGAATTCATCTTTAGTGAATTAGCACCCGGTTCATCATGTCGCACACTTTCTGACAACTGTCCTGATCCGCACAAGCAGGATAGAGGAATGAATTGGTTATAATTACATTTTTGTCCAAAAGGATGATATTTTTATCTGTGCCATTTCAGACAGCATATATTTCTTATCTTTACCTTTCTGTTCCAACAGTTTAGCTCTAGACAATTCTCTTAGATCAATCTTTATTTGCTCTTCGGTTAATTCTAATTGTTCTTTTAGTTCTTTCTTTGTAAGTTGTCCTACAACATAAATAGCAGCAATTTCTTCAGCCATTCTAAGAGCTATTTTATCACTAACCCCAGAAACAAATTCGGAAACAAGTGCAGTACCTATAGAAATAGAAGTTAGTTTATCTACATTCACATTATTATGCTCTACAGCACTACCTACTTCACAACTTTTCACACTCATAGCAGGCGCATTTTCACACCTATTCACATCACTAGCTTGTGCATCACCAACAACATCTCGATAAGTCATACTAAAAACAAAACGCTCATTATTCAGTATTTCAATCACGCTATTATTATAGTAAAGAGGAGCAAACTTTTTAATATTACGGCTTCCCGAACCTAATTCTTCACCCCAACCCAGTTCACGAAATACCTTGAACAATAATGGATTCTTAGTATAGTTTTCCAATTCATCTATACTTATAGAACCTGTTCTCAAAGAAGACGTGAACTTTGTGGCATTACAAGTCCTTACTTTATCAGAAAATATTTCAAATAAACCAACTTCATTACTTGCATATTCTCTATGTACACACAAGTTTGCTATAATCTCCCGGAATATATTCGCCCTAAGATCGCCTCTTTGTGTTGATCCATCCTGAAGATAGAATTTTTCTGGCAAATGTTTATAAACAAAATCCATCAACAAGCCATAAGCCTTGATCAGATTGGTCCGTATTGTTATTCGATCATCATATCTAGTACTATCTGTCACTTCATTTAAAACAAAACGCCCATAAGTCTTATTCCTATATATAGCTTCAAACCGATATGCCGGAATAAAAGAAGCTATACTTTCATCCTTTCCAAACAATAGAAGAGCAGCCAGTTTAATATCAATCTTTCCAGTAACAGGATCCTTTGCCATTAAGCCACAGCTTTTCAGCAATTCTTCATTAGAAAGTTTTATCCAGGCATGAGTGTCATTTCGTGCAATAACAAGTTTACGACAATAATCAAATGTTGCATCATCCAGATCCGTCAGATCTAACATGGGAAGTAACCGATTTTCATAAGATAGTGTATCCTTACGAGAAAAGAGAGAAGCTACTAAAGAAGGATTGTCAGTAACATTAGTATCTGCCTCATTATTTCTATCATAATACTTATGTTTGAAACGATGCACGTACTGGCTTTCTTCAACCCTTACAAAAATTATTACTTTACCATCAATCTCTATATCTTCAGGTGTAACGTATGCCTTTGGAGAAAACGCAGTCGGATCATTAACTACATGTACGAAGTTTTTCTTCATTGCCTCCAAGTTGTTTTTATTGACTCCAACTATCTCTTTATCATCATTTACACCGATAAAAATATACCCGCCAGAACGATTTAAAAAAGAGCAAACCGTTTCATAAACGGAAGATCCTATCTCATTCTGACAACTCTTAAATTCAATATTAATTCCTTCTCCTTTTGCTATAATATTTTTTGCTTCCTCTGCTGTCATAATCACATATTTTATATATTACAAATATAATAGTTTACCCACAATCAGTCTACTTTATCAAACAACAATTGTGTTATTTTCATAATTAGACGCCCTCTTAATTTTCGAATAAATAACTTCAACTCCTAATTATCTCCATTCAACCTCATTTAATTCGTTTATATTTGTAAAAACTCATTTTTAATGTAACAATTTGAAGAACTAAAAAACAGATGAAACACTCTTCATTGCTTCACTGATAATCTGCTATAATATTTTACTCATAAAATCGCATAATAAAACTACTCAATAAAGATATATCCAATATAATACTGTTACTATTTTCAAGTTAACCCTATTCCTAGGTTCATATTTCAACTTCTTACCTGCAAAAATAGTCCGTGTCCTGCGGATTGCCCAAGGCAGCCCTGCGGGCTGGTTGGCGAGCAAAAAATCATCCTCGCTACGCTCCGGTATTTTTTCCTGCCAAGCCTTGCACAATCCCGGACACGAACAACCCGGCAAGTAAGAAATCGAAATACTGGCTCCACGGAGCCGGTTATGTCTAATTTTAAATGATTAAAGTATGGCTGAAATGACCGAAATGCAGGTTCACGAAGAACGAGTAATGAACCTCGTAAAAAGTAGCAGTGGTAACCCGACAATCACTCCGCTCACAAAAACAAATGCGCACCGTGCAGAATCCATCCGGCGGATCGGAACGGACAAAGATGCGGTCGCCTTCCATTTCCGCAAGAAAAGCAAAGGTATGTATATGTATATCCATACCTACACGGAAAACGGTGAAGAGAAGGAATTGCATGCTTCTGACTTCAAAAACTGGGAAGTAACAGAATTCAAGTATCCCGGCTATCTGGAAGAACTGGAAGAAATCGCCGTCAATGCCTACCGCTGGAACTCCCATGATCCGGAAACAAGGGCTGAAACGGACATCATGGGATATGAAAAGCAGCTTCATGAAGACCTGAAGAAAATACCGGAAGCAAAAAAACAGGATTACATCAATACTTACAAAAGTAAAATATCCGTTTTATTCCACAGCCTCTCACGCTGCGCAAACCCGATGGTAACAGGACGGGGCGGATTCAATTTCCAAAGGAATGAAAAGGCACAAAATGCCTATCAGAACAGATACGACGAATTCCTGAAATGGCGTGAGAAATTTCTGAAAACCATGCAACTGCTCACGGAAAAAGACAGGCCCGAAGAAGAAAAACGGGAGGAAACATGGCGCAGGCTGAAACGTGACATTGCAAGCAGTGCAAACACGATCCATGAGATTGATACGGGAAAAGCCAGAGGATACAACCGGGCACTCTTCGTCAGCAGCATCTTCAACAAGGTCAGCACATTTGCCGGCCATGGCGACGTGGAAATCGTACAGAAGGCAATCGACTTCATCTCCGAATATAATGCCGGCATAAAGAAGCCTGTCATCACACCACGCCACCGGTTCTTCCAGCTGGCTGAAACTGCCAGTCGCATGCGGGACAAGTTAAAGAAAACCAAAGAACAGGAAAACAGGGAAGTAACGTTTGAAGGTGGAACCCTCGTTTGGAACTATCAGGAAAGTCGTCTGCAAATCCTCTTCAACAAAATACCGGAAGAGAGCAAACGCTGGGAACTCAAATCATCCGGTTTCCACTGGTCGCCCAGGAACAAGGCATGGCAGCGGCAACTCAATCCGAATGCGGTGTCTGCGGCAAAGAGAATCTTAAACCTCCAAAATATCTGACCATGAAAAAAGAACATCTGAAATTTGTCATTGACTCCCGTTGTTTCCGAGGAAGCTGCGTCACATCCATGTCGGACGGCATACACTGTGACTACTACGGCAGCACACTGGAGGAACTCAAGAAACAGGAAAACAATCCTTTTCTAGTTGCAGTAACAAGAAACGCCATACACAAGAGGTCGCGCATTCATGACAAGTCATTGTGCCGACCCTTCCGTGAAATTACAGAGGAGAACTATTATAACTGTATGAACGAACTGCCTCCCGTCCGTCTGAAGCGCCATTCATTCTTTTTCGGCGAGCCCTACCACGGCAGCCTGTACATGTTCTGTTTCACCATCGGAAAACGTTTTTTCCGGGGACTGCGTCCGGTCATGACACCGCAGGCCGAACTGGAGCGGCAAATGAACGAGCATTACCACAACATCACATTCAAGGGAAAAGTCACCAAAGGAAAAGCGGAGAGAATTACAAGCAAGGACAAGCAGGAGATCATCACCATTCCCTATTCATTCACCGACAAGGAAAACAGGGAACGTTTCATCTGTAACATGGTAACCGGAGGAAATGATGGTGGGGACACCTGCAAGGCCAGAAAAGACATGGCGAACATACTGCTCAGCCTGAGGAAACATCATTTTCTGTATTTCTCCGGATATGGCAGGCATGACGACATGGAAACATTGCTGGATGAAGTGGAGGAAAAGAGATACACCATAATAGCAAGCGGATGCCTCTTCCAGTTTCCTCCCTGCCGTGATTCCGTCTCATTCACCGGAACTGTCAAGGAAACCGGAGAAAACTTCTTCTACAGGATTTATGACCGGGAACTGTTCCTGCACATTATGCACAGGCTCAGAGCCGTCAAAAGAGAGAAAACACCGGCTGAAGCAAAAGCAATCCTCCTTAAATGCAAACGCTATGAATAATACGGAGTCATGGAAAAAATATGTTCCCGAAACGGTCAGCCTGTATCATGTGGACTACCGGGAGAATCTGGACGAACGCGAAGACCTGCAGGAACAGTGCATCCGGAACAATAACATGGGGAGGCTATATGAAACAGTCATGGAATGTTATGCTGAACAGGAAGCGGAAAGTCTGCTCAAAATACTTGAGGAAATCAAAGAGAAGATGGCAGAAGAGAAAAGGCAGGAAGAATTCGAGGAACATCGTGAAGAGATTACGGACCTCATCTTGAGCAGGAATGATACCGACCCGGCGGAAGAACTCATAAAAAATTCCGCCGCCGTCAACATGTACTACTCTCCCGGTACGAAAATAGAGGAACGCATCGGAAAAGAATTCAGAGCCATGTCCTGTTACAAGGTCAGGCGCGCCCTGAAACTGAAGAAAGGACAGTTTGACACACTAATTGAAGAACTGGTGGATAACGCCACATACGGCGGTGAACTACGTATTTATTTCAATGCCGGGTTCAATGAACTTGTCACAAACGACAACGGAAAAGATTTCAGAACCATCCGTTTCCACGGGGATGTCATCGTAGCCGTCGCCAACAGTTTCAACGGTTCCGGCTACCACATCAGCCTGCCCCTGGACATTACGTTTCCATTCGTCAGGGACAGACTGTTCGTAGACTCACAGGTACGTTATTCCTATGCAACCGAAGTATGCGGAATGTGCAGGGACTGGTGCGACTCCACCAGCTGGGAAACTGAATACAAAACCGTCAGGAATACAGGCAGGAACAGAGAGAAAGAAAAAACATTATCAACCAATTAAAACGGAATATCATGAAAATCATGTGCAAACAGGAGTACTACAACCAGGTAGTACAGTATGCGGAATCAATCAAGGACACTTCACTGCAGAACTGCATGGAACGTCTTGAAGCATGGGAAAAGAATCCGGACCGCCCGTGTGAAATAGAGCTTTACCACGACTGGGCGCCTTATTCATTCGGGTTCACCCAAAGGTACCCGGACGGCAGCAGAGGGATTGTCGGAGGGCTGCTCTATCACGGCTCACCGGATGAATCGTTTGCCGTACAGCTGACTCCCTTCAAAGGATGGCAGATACACACTTAAAGTTTCCGGAACATGGAAGAATGGATGCAGTATGCCAAAGACATGGCAAAAGCGGAAAAAGAGCTGGAGATCGAGCTGTGGGTGATCATCTCCTTTTACAGGACTACGGAGCAGGGCGGTAAAGTCCTGCTCTTCCGATATGACCTGCCACGAAAAGTGGCGGACAAATATGACTGGGTCGTCCGGTGGAGAAGGGCAAGACTGACCTGCCAATATCCCAAAGGGAATGTTACACACACTTACTGCCTGTATGACAGGCACAGCGGTGAAGACTATTCATTCGGCTCCTGCCTCTCCTCATTGGCGGCGGCCAAGGCACAGGTCACCAGGATGGAACGGAGGATAAGGGAATACACAGCATGGCAAAAGCAGAACAACCTCTTTTTTGACGAACAGACGGACGAAATGCTCCAAAAGGCTGTCGCCAAGCTCAAAATAAAAAAAGAAAATGTACAGGAGGCAGAAAGAAGGCTGCAAAGGAAAGCCGAAAAACACCAACGGGAAATGCGGAAATAGCAAAACGGATTCCACATTTCCATTTCTTGCCGCAAAGATAGCCGTTTGCCGGACTGAATGCGCAAGGCAGCCCTGCGGGCTGGTTGACAGGAAAAAAATCATCCTCGCTACGCTCCGGTATTTTTTTCCGTCAAGCCTTGCCGCAATCCCCGGCAAACGGACAACGCATCCAACAAGAAATAAAAATGCCCGTCTCACGACAGGCTCATGTATAACTAAAAAATGATCGGCTATGATTACAGATGAAAGAACCCGGAACAGACTGTATGCGGATACGGAAACGACACTTTTCACACTGGAAGACAAACCAGGGGCAATATTACGGATAATGGAAATCATACGGGACACCCCCGAATATGTACAACTTTCACCCCTTCTTCCGGCATACGCGGAAGAAGACCGGCAGGCAAAATGGTGGAGGAGCAAGAAACCGGACTTCCTTCTGGCGGAACTGCTGCATGTACTTCAACTATATACACCGGAAGGATTCATACTGGGACCGATAACCGGGAGAACACATGCTTTCGGATATACAAACCCGGAATATGAAAAAAATCTGATCTACAGGATAGAGATCGAGCTTGACTGGGGATATGTGTACGGGAAAAAGAACGAATACAGAAAGAAGAGGAAACTTTATGAGGAAATCGCGGAAATATTCACCACGGACGGATATACGGCAGAAATGGAGAAAAGAGGAAAAGGATGCCGGATAACCAAAGGGAATACAAGGCTTTATTCGCATTACGGATGGATAACCGGACAGTGTGAGGCCACACACCTGCCCGAAACGCTTATCCGGTTACTCAGGGAAAGCAGGAGATTCAATCTGATTAAGTGCACCCTGCTTGATTTCATATTCAGTTTCACGCAGGAAGAGGAGCTGGAATTTTACCGGCAGCAAAACGAAACAAGCATATACTACCGGATATTCGACCTTTTCAGAAGGAAACCGTGGACTGTTACCGAAAATCTCATGACAGTGGCTTCAGAAATCAACATACCGACTCAAAAATATCCGGAAGGGCCCGACCGGGACTCCCCCGCTTACAAATATGTCCGGGAAGCCTATCAAAAACTCATAGACAAGGGATATCTGGAAGAATACACCCAAATATGGATAAGGGAGGAGCTCCTTTGTGCAAGAGCAACCCCGGAAGGAATATCAAAAAACATATTCTATGGAACTCAGCTATAACCGTCTATTACTCATCTTCCTATGGCAGTACAACCACCACGGGGAGGAAGGGCTGAACCTGCACCTTTTCGAGGAGACCTTCGGAAAGACACAGGGCAGTCATTATTACGACAAATGGATGAACTGTTTCAACCGGGACCTCCGAGAAATGATCATCTATTTCAGAGGGGAGGGTGAAAACGGACAGAAATTCTGTGACATGGTAGCCCGACAAATTGAAGTATACCGTAAAAATCGAAAACACTATGGAATTTACTGACCTTTATACAGTGGAAAGCCTGCAATGCTTCAACGGTTTCCATTACCGCAGATATCGGGTAAACCAAAGTGACACGGACAAGGTAAACCGTCTCATTGCAATAATCCGGCAAGAACGGGAAAAGAATATCGGACCGGCAGCAGGTGACATTATCGAGTATACCTGCCGGAACGGTGACTGGTTTCAATCGGCACACATCGAAGAGATATGCGACGGACATTTCAAGATCTGCCTTTCCGGAATCATCCCGTTCTGTTATGAAAGCGGGGACGGTGTCGGCTATAACGTCCATGAAGGGATATGGACTTATCTGAAGAGAGCCGCCTTAAGACCGGCAGGTATCAGGGAAAAGCAGTTCAGGACATGGGGACATGCCGGAAAATGCGCCAACGGGGAGGTATACTTCACGGCCTGTGTCCGTGCGTGGCAATATACGGAACCCGAACCCCTGTATGGCAGATATACTACCAGAAACTGGAGCAAATACCACATCAACAGGCAGCCCGACCCGGAACATGACGGCGAGTTCTTCTACATGACCGAAGGATTCACCCTATACTCACGCGAGGAACTGGACAGGCTGACCGGAATCCTTCACGGGAAACTCTTCGACGGGATATACAGCAACTCACTCGTTCTATGGGGATACCACATGAAATGGGAAATACTCACGGAACAAGAATGGAACGAAACAAAAGCCGAAATACACATATCCTTTCTCGGAGAGTCCCCCGTGAAAATAATAACCTGCGATGATACCCGTACAATAACCGTCTATAAAAAGAAATAACAATGGCAAAATACGAAACCCCTCCCCCGGTCCGTCCGCTTGAGAAGCTGATAACGGATTTCTCCTACACAAACGGACTCGATCCCGTCAATGTATTCAACGATTTCCTGACCTACATCATCCACGGGTTTTCTCCCGGTGCTCCCCCACTGCAGAACTGGAAGTACAAACGGCTGCAGAACATGAAATTTATGGAAATGCTCACCGGATGGGTACGGCTCATGGCAAGCCGGATAAAGGATGATACAAGCTGGTATGACCCTTTCGGGGATTTATATATGGCACTGGTTTCCAAAAGTACCCAGCAGTCACAGGGGCAATTCTTCACTCCGGTACATATCTGCAACCTCATGGTGCTGTGCACCCAAACGGAAGAAAAAAAGACCGGACAGAGGATAGGTGATCCGACCTGCGGAAGCGGAAGGCTGCTGCTGGCCTATCATGCACGGAATCCGGGAAACTACCTCATAGGGGAGGATATCAACCGGACCTGCTGCCTGATGACCGTATGCAATATGCTCATACACGGATACGTAGGGGAAGTTATCTGCCATGACAGCCTGAATCCCGGAAACTTCGTGGACGGTTGGAAGGTCAATCCCATGCTTGCATGGACAGGCATACCCACGATAAAAAGAATGAACATGGAGGAATACCGGGCAGGCAGGAATCTTCCAGCATCCCCTTATATCATACGAAAAACGATGTCAGCGGGTGGCAGGAAGCGTAAGGCGGATTCCCCTCCGCCTTTACAGACGTTTTCAAGATGTAATAACGACATAAAATATGATACCAAACCCGATCATCAGCATGAAAAATGATTATATACTATATTTTATAAGCATACCACCGGTATGCTAAATTTATTTATTAACCCATTAAATACAGCAATTATGGAAGTTACAGTAATGCCGGCCGCTGCACCGGTACAGAAGCAGCAGGGATTGAACCAGGTAGTCATAAACAAGGTTCAAAAAATGATCGAAGGAAAGCAGCAGGGTGTCATGGCTACAATCACCCGCCTGCTCGAAGAGGGAAAAATCGCACAGGACTTCATCGCACCTATAGGAGTGAATCTGCGTAATGAGGACCGCCATCCGGTCATCACATTCCAGGCAGAGGAACAGGTACAGATGAACATGCCGGAAGGGAATTTCAACCTGCACGGAAATGCCATCAGCCAGATTTCCGAGAAAATGGGCATTCCGGCAAAATATCTCAGGGAGCTTTCCGCAGGAGACGCCTGGCAGAAACAGCTGTGCGCAACCATTCTTAACGAACATTCGGGATGGACAGGGCGTACACGCGTGCTCATCCGTGCGGTAGGAACGGAAATCAGGGGTGTACTCTCAGACTCGTACCGGCGGCTCAACTCCGTGGACATACTCACCGCATTCATCAGGGAAGCGGCAAACAACGGAGCCGTCGTGTCCGACGCCTATATGAATGACACCAAAGTATGGTGCGAGACGATTCTTCCTACACCGGTTGAAATACCCACCCGTAAAAACGGAACGGTAATCATATTCGCTGGAGCAAGATTCAGCACATCCGATTTCGGAAACGGTTCGGTGGACATGCGCTCGTTCCTGCTCAACGGAGCTTGTCTGAACGGCATGGTACGTGAATCGGTCATGCGGCAGATTCATCTGGGAGGACGCCTGCCGGATACGCTTGCGCTCTCGCAAAGAACTTATGAACTGGATACGAAAACTACCGTATCGGCTGTCAAAGATTTGACTAAAGGACTTTACAGCAAGGATACGATCATGCAAAAAGCCATCGAAATTCAGGGAGCGTCAGAAATAGACGTGGACTTTGACAAGGAGCTTAAATCCCTGGTACAGCGTGGCGCGTTGCTGAAAAACGAAGGGCGGGAAGTCGAAAAGCTCCTGATGAACAACAACCCCGACGACGGCATAACAGGAGGAGCAACACTTTGGAAACTGGCACAAGGCATCACCGCCTTTGCACGGGAACAGGAGCCGGAACGCAGCAGGGAGCTGCATGAGATATCCGGGCAACTGATGAACCGGGTGAAAAACAACTGAAATGGAATCACAGAATGAAAAATCAACAGAACTTGCCGGACCTTCCATTGTCCGGCAAGCAACTGTAAAACAGAATCATTCACAATGGACAAATTACCGGACTATAAAAAATCGCAACTATATACTTTATTGTACCAACTATTGTGTATAATGACTGGTTAGACTTTAATGTACCAATTTGCGACTTAGTATATTAGCATTGTTAAAAGTCCCATCAGTCATTTTTTAATTATTTTCTTTGTGGTTTCATTGTAGTATTCAGTAATTCTTCTAATATTTTCTAACAAAAAGTTTCCATGTTTTCTGTTTTAAGATAAGCAACCTGACTTTTTGTCAGATATATTCTGTTTAATATCCATTAAAAAGAAATAATATTACATATAAAGGTACATTTTTTATTTTGGTATACCATTTGATATTTGCTAATTATCAGACAGCATATTTTTCTTAATATCTGAAACAAAATAGAATTTTATAAAAAACTAAATGAGATGAACAACATGGAGAAATTACAACTTTTAATCGGTATTGGACAGATTATAGCTGTAGCTATAATACCAATTATAGTATGGGTATTAGGGATAAAATATCAAGATCGGAGAACTAAGAAGGATGCTCAACTTAATCTGTTTTTAACATTGATGGCGAATAGAAAATCTAATCCTATAACAAAAGAATGGATTGATGCTTTAAATACTATAGATGTTGTTTTTCAAGATAATATAAAAGTTAGGCATGCTTGGAGAGAATATCTTGATAGTTTAAATAACAAATCACCACATTTTGAAACAAGTAATTCATTTCTACTTGATTTACTTTCTGAGATGTCTATGGCTGTAGGATATGGAAATTTGAAGCAGACTGAGATAGACAGATTCTATCTTACTGAATACTTTCATACTCAATTGAACGCAAGTGAAGATCTGACACAATCTTTTCAAAAAACATTAAACTATATAAATCAGTCTTTTGCTCAAAAAGAAATAAAAATGAAGGAAAGTCCTATCCAAGCAAATGGTACATCTTCCAATAAAGAATAAATTATGTAATACTATCTGTGTTACTTATACTTATAGCATGAAGCATATGTTTTACAAAAAAATAATAGGGCATGCCAGTTTCCCAGCATGCCCTACTAATATTTGATATAGAGTTCGATTGTCTATGGCA
>OGEE01001448.1_pt1 | contig 11831 bp, 10 predicted proteins | sample 1570571 | NCBI WGS metagenome assembly OGEE01 (sample SAMEA2582169, study PRJEB24529) | metagenome | biome: Human gut stool | place: China | collected 2011
TAAGCACTGTAACACCCATTGCAAACTGTGTTATAACAAATGTAACTAAATTAAGCACCTGGCTTCCTGTAGATACGGCTGAAAGGCCTTCAGTAGTTCCGAATCTTCCAACAACCAGCAAATCAACTGCACCATATGCCGCCTGTAGTATTAACGCCCCAAGTATAGGCATCATAAAAGGAATCAGCTTCCCTAATATACTTCCCTGTGTAAAATCTGATTTTGAATTATTCAATATCAACTCTCCTTTCGCTCATCACCTTGTAGAATTTGTTAATAGTTGCAATCATAGAATCAGCCTCTTCATCAGTAATGTCCGTCAGATATTCACTAAGGCGGCTGTAATAATCCGCATCATACTTCTTAGACAACTCTTCTCCCTTATCCGTAACCGTAATATAAGTTATCCTCGCATCTTCCTGTGAAGTAGTCTTCTTAAGATATCCCTTAGCTTCCATCTCCTTAACAGTACGTGTAACACCCGGTCTTGGAAGATTAAGCCAGTCACTGATATCAGAAATCTTAACACAATCATTAGTCTCCAGCAGATGATGAATTACATCAATATACTGGATATAAGCAGGCGCAACCCCATCTGGCAGTTCCGGCAGCAGTTCTCTGATCCTCTTAGCCAGATAACAGGCATCCAGCATTCTCTTAATCTTGTCTGGTTTCATAACACATTCATCTCCTTAAGTTATATAGCCATAAGAGGCAATCATTTCATTAATTACCTCTGTTAATTATTCCTGATAATTACCAGTGGTAATTATATATGTATATTCTTGTGATGTCAACCTGATTTCTATGTAGATTCCTGCTTATCGTTGTGAAACCGGTTTGATTTTGCTTGTAATCCTCTATTTTCCTTTCAATATAGCTCGATTTGCATTTTCATGTAACCGTCTCTGTATCTCCTGGTTACGTCTTGGTTTATGCTGCTTTTATTTTCACGTGGATTCTTTTATGTGATTTTTATTTTCGTATAGATTTATTCATGTGGAATTACCGTTCCTATAAATATCATTTTTCATAAGCACATATAGGTACTTTTTTCACTCATTCCAATAATTTCCAGCAAAAAACACCTATAAGACGAGTCTTATGAACTGTCTTATAGGTGTTTACAGAATAATTATCAAAATAATACATGATTTTTCCTTATTTCTACCTATAAATCCGCCGATAATACGACTACCTATAGGTATCACATCAAAAATGCGATGTTCCCCAAAGGTGAACGAGCCCATCCCACAACAAAACCTTCCGGTCAACAAGGAAGCGATGTTTCCCAAAGGGAAACAAGCTTGAGCCCACGCCCAGGCAGGCCTGTTTTATGGTGTGTTGCAGCTTCAGACCGTTGGAAGTGCGTCGGCACTTAGTGAACGCACTCCCGAAGGGAGCAGTGAACTTAGTACCGCTGCGCACTTCCACGAGCGGAAGCGTGTCTGAAGTGCAATACACCATAAAACCCTTACTCTACATTTTTCAGTGCATCCGTCTTAGGAATCTTAGAAATCTTCACAAGCTGAAGTACAGCAACAACTGCATAGCATACAATTCCAAGAATAACCATCTCAACAAAGCAGCTTCTTCTTACCATGTATGGAATATATCCTGTCATCATAGTGTAAAGATATGATGAGAATGCCCATTTAAGCATAGCATTTACTATAGGTACAGAAACAACCAGTGATATAACTACCATAATTGAAGTTGCAACTATATACAGTCCGCCAATCTCTCCATTCTTGAAGCCAAGAATCTTAGTCATAGAAATTGACTGTGCATTCTTTTCAATAATCTGTTTAGATAACAGATACATAAGAAGCACGAACATTATAATTCCAAAATACTTCAGTATATACATCATCTCGCCCATTGAAACCTTCATCTGGTTAGACACTTTGATAAGGTCTTCATATGTAACTATTGAAGCAACATATTTATCATCAATATCTGTGAGCTTCTTGTCTGTGAAATATCCTGTAAAGTAATCGTCATCCTTATCGAATGTATCAATAAAGTTATTTCTTGTCATGAATACAGCAAGTGCAGCGTCATATGTATAGCTTCCTGCTATCCTGAATTCATACTCATTATCTGAATAAGGGTCTTTCAGTTTAAATGTATCACCCTTTTTAAGACCGAATTTCACCATTACTCCATTAGATACAAGCACTTCATCATCCTTAATATCCATATCAACATATCTGCTGTTATCCTCAATGCCGTATACCATGATATCATCAGTCATATATTTTTCATCAGTTGTATTAAGTGAAGTCACACAGTATTTTTCGGCACCTGATATATCAGTTTCCACCTGACTCTTTAAAACATACTGGTATTCACATATCTGTGACTTCTTAACAACATCAGCATAATCATTAATAAGCGGCTCGAACATGATACTGAATACAACAAGTGCCCCGGCAATCAGTATTCCTAAAAACAGTGTCAGATAATTAGGTATATTCTGGAACAATATCCTCAATCTGAATCTTGTCATAAAAGGAAGCTTGTGGCTAAGCTTAATCAGCTTTTTCTTCTTCCTGTTTGTAAGCTCATGCCTTAAGAATTTAAGCGGTGAAAGTCTTAATTTCTTCTCAAGAACTAAAAGATTAATGACAAACATAATGATAATCGGAACTACCGTTGTATCAACAAATGCTTCTGCATTAAGCAGTGTCGTGTAAGTACACAGACTGTAGCTGTTATAATACACATTTACAAAAAACTTCTCCAGAAGAGTGTAACCAAGTATATTACCAGCAACAGCAGCAACCAGTGTTACAGCAACAGGAAGGACCATGTAATGTCTTACAATCTCACCTCTCTTATAGCCTGATGCGCGGAGAGTTCCGATAACACCAGCCTCCTGACTGATTGTGTTAGATGTTGTAACAGCGAATACAAATGCAATTACAACTACTACGATATAGTCAAAAAGCATAATCGTTGCCTTATCTGAACCCATATCGTCACCAGTGAAATTAACTGCTTTGTTAGTATAGCGTGGAAGATAATCAGAAATATTTATAATATCCGTATTACCATTCATCAAAAGATTAGTGTCATATCCCCTGATAACTTCTCCAAGATTTTCCAGATAATCGTCTGAAGCCTCTTTTTCTGCCTTATCACCTGAAACTTCCTTGTTATACTTCCAAGCATAATTATATTTCACATGATTACTTGAAACTTTTTCAAAGCCCTTATCAGTCATAACTGCAATAGAAAAATTAGTTGAATCAAACATCATATCTGAATTATTCTCAAAAAGACAGCTGTAATCAGGAACTGCGACAAAACCGGTAACCTTTAATTCTTTTCCTGCGAGCTTAATTGTGTCTCCAACCTTAATCTTCGCATTCTGTGCATACATACGGTCAAGTGCTATTTCATTATCAGAGGCAGGCATCTCACCTTCCATAACGCACTCAAGATTAACCTCTGTTCTGTCTTTATATACTCTGATTGTTGCACCGCTGTCAGCCTCATCTTCCTCAAAATATCTCAAGTCATAAAGTTTGCTGTCAGTCTTATCCTCAATATCATTAATAAGTGAGCTGTCAGGCTCTTTATCTAATGCAAAATGTCCATCTTCAAGATTATATTTTTCAAAGCCCTCATCATATGAGTGCTTAACGCTGTTGTCTGCTACAAGGAATCCGCTGACTAACGAAATCATCATAACCATAAACAAGAATATCACAAGATATTTACCAAAATCATGCTTTAATTCTCTTGGCAGACGCTTATTTAAAGGATTTCTCATAATCATTTCCTCCTACCATTCAAGGTCTGCTGCCGGTATCTTGTTATCATTAACATAGTTCTTACGGATTCTGCCATCTCTTAATGTAATAACTCTGTCTGCCATATTCTTGATAGCGTCATTATGTGTAACTATTATTATAGTATTACCGTACTTCTTATTAACATCTTCAATAAGCTTTAATATATCCTTAGATGTGTTGTAATCAAGCGCTCCTGTAGGTTCATCACATAACAGTATATCAGGATTCTTGATAAGTGCTCTTCCTATTGAAGTTCTCTGCTGCTGACCACCTGATAACTGGTTAGGCTTCTTGTCAGCATGGTCTGAAAGTCCAAGTGTGTTAAGTATCTCGTCAGTATCAAGTGCCTTATCACTTAAGTAAGCACCAACCTCAATATTTTCCCTTACAGTAAGGTTAGGTATAAGATTATACATCTGAAAAACATATCCAAGATGCTTTCTTCTGTACTGTGTAAGACGCTTCTCATTCATATCCGCTGTTTTCTCACCATCTATAGATATGTAACCCTCGTCTGCATCATCAATACCACCGATAATATTAAGCAGTGTTGATTTACCAGAGCCTGATGGACCAAGCAGTACAACTATTTCCCCCTTATTAACCTCTATGTCTATACCATTCAGTACTTCCACCCGGCTTTCGCCTTCTCCATAATGCTTTTTGATTCCATTAATCTCTAAAAACATATTTACCTCCTTCGGGCACGCCCTCTCATATCATTATATGAACAATCGTTCATATATTCATTATATTAGCACTTATTAATTTTGTGTCAATAGGTGAAAATTTATCATTAACAGGCACAAAAAAAGTAAGCGCAGGTTAGAATGCCCTAACCCTGCTTACTTTATCACATTTCACTATATAATTCACTATATCTTATTGATAAATATTATCAATAAACAAACTGCATTTTTACTTATCTTTACCTGTCAACTCATCAATAAGCCTTATTGATTCCATAATCATACTGTCACAATGAGCCTTCTTCTCACCACCCTTTAAAGCATTGTCTCTTAAAAGGTCAGCACAGTTAGTCATTCCATTGTGATTGTCCCTTATTGTTCTCTGAAATGCTCCGACAGCACCCGGACTACTTACACCAAGTGCGCCGAGTACCATAAGTCCCCCGGTGATTGCACCGCATGTTCCTCCACATTTCATACCGCCGCCAAAATTACAACCAAGACACTCTGCCTGTGTCTCACTTAATCCCAAATCATCAGCATATGCCATCATAATAGTTTCGGCACAATTATAGCATTTCTGCGGTGAACGCAGTTCCTTAGCTTTCTCTATATGTCTGTTCATACTCATTCCTCATCCTTCATTATTTATCGTATTACTCATTACTGTTCCATAAAGCCAAACTTTTTCTTCTTGACTCTCACAAAGAAGAACACACTTAATGCAACTGAAGCAAGTTCCGCAATCGGCCATGCCCACCATACAAGATTAACATTCCCTGTTCTGGAAAAAATATAAGCACATGGCACAAGGAATATTATCTGTCTGACAAATGATACAAGCATGCTGTATATACTGCTTCCAAGTGCCTGAAAAAATGAACTGCATATAATACATATTCCTGCAAATATAAAACTAATTGATATCGTCCTTAAAGCAGGAACGCCCATTCGTATCATATCTGACGATGCACTGAATATTGACAGCATTGGAACTGGAAATATCTGAACTACAATCATGAAAAGTATCATTATTATCTCTGCATACATTACTGCAAGCTTAAGTGTCTGTATAACTCTGTCTTCTCTCTTTGCCCCATAATTAAAAGCAATTATAGGAACCATTCCACTGTTCATACCAAATATCGGCATAAATGCAAAACTCTGAAGTTTAAAATACACACCGAATACAGCAACCGCTGTTGATGTGAATACAACCAGAATCTTATTCATACAGAATGTCATAGCAGAACCAATCGCCATCATAATAACTGATGGAATTCCTATGAATAAGATATTGCAAATTCTTTTTCCTGATGGTCTGAATCCCTTAAAAGTAATATGTATCTCTTTATTAACCTTAATATTAAATATCACTGCCATAACGGCTGCAACAATCTGGCCCGCAACCGTAGCTACTGCTGCACCTACAATACCAAGCTTTGGTGCACCAAACAGACCAAATATAAGTATCGGGTCAAGAATAATATTAATTATTGCACCTGTACCCTGTGTAATCATGCTGTAAAATGTTCTTCCTGTAGCCTGTAATAACCTCTCAAATATCATCTGGAACAGGCAACCAAAGCTGACTATAAGAATAACTGAAAGATAATCATAACCATAGTCAGCTATCACTTCATTAGCACCCTGAATAACAAAAAACTCTCTGGCAAAGAAAAGTCCTATAACAAGAAATATTATGTAGCTGCAGGCTGTTATGAATATACCCTGCACAGCCATTTTATCAGCTTCTTCATGCCTTCCTTCTCCTAATGCCCTTGAAAGCAATGCATTAGTACCTACACCCACGCCGCCTGCAACACCAATCATAAGATTCTGCATTGGAAATGCCATTGAAACCGCTGTAAGTGCTTCCTCACTTATTCTTGCAACAAATATACTGTCAACAATATTATACAGTGCCTGTACAAGCATTGATATCATCATTGGCAGAGCCATATTAATAAGCAGCTTATTAACAGGCATTGTACCCATTTTATTTTCTTTCATTGTATTACTCATAAAATTCTTCTCCCTTATTCTCCTCGTCAAAATATTCATATTCTCTCATATTATCTTTGGTTTTATTCTGCTCATCAATAGCATTGCCAAGACCCTTCAATGCTGAGAAAGGCAGGAATATCTTAGCTCTGCTTTCCATATCCATTCTTGGTCTTTTACTCGGTACCGGCCATTTCATATTAATTATATCATCATATTTTCCCATAAGCTATGCCCTGTGACCTCCAATCTGACCGTTTCTTTCAATTGCAGTCGCCTTGTTCTGCAGATTATTAGCTTTCATCACCGCATTCTTACCATATTTTTTCTTAATATCAAGCATTGCATGCTGCATCTTCTTTTCGCGTTCAAGCTGTGTCTGATCTGTAAACATGTCAAACTGCTGAAAGCCCTCATTAGTAAGATTGGCAACTGTAAGATTTAACTTTCTGATATACAGCTTTCTGTCAGTGTATTTATCATATATATCAAGAAAAGCTTCTCTTAACTGTTTTGATGACGATGTACATGTCGTAAGTGAAACAGATTTGTTAAGTCCCTGTGGAACTTCCCTTCCATATCTGTCTACATGGATTTCACCCTTGTAAGTTCCTTTATCAACATTTACCCTGTCATAAGTTACATTTAACGCAATCGAATCCGTCACAAAGCCTTTATCTACTAAATCAAGTGCAAGCTCATCTGCCATCTCTCCAACTACAATCCTTGCATCTTCAAATGTGTATGGTTCTTTTAACACCTGTCCTGAACACAGGCTGCTCGCCTTGGGCTTATATTTCTTAATATCTGCAATTGTACATGGTTCATATCCCCATGCGTGGTCTATAAGAATCTCCGCATCTACACCAAACTGCTTATACAGCCAGTCCTCATCTTCAAGGGACATTCTCGCAATATCCCCCATAGTCTTTATTCCGTGTTTCTCAAGCTGTCTTGATATACCTGGTCCAACTCTCCAGAAGTCTGTAAGAGGCGTATGACTCCATAACATTTTTCTGTAATCATTAACACTTAATTCTGCGATACGCACACCCTTGCTGTCTGCCTGTATATGCTTTGCAACTATATCCATTGCTATCTTGCACAGATACAGATTCGGTGCAATTCCTGCAGTAGCCGTTATTCCTGTCGTATCATACACATCCTCAATAACTTTTGCGGTAAGCTGTCTTGCCGTCATATTATACAGCTTCATATAATCCGTTGCATCAATAAATACTTCATCAATACTGTATACGGTTATGTCATCCTTACTGAAATATTTAAGGTATATAGAATATATCTTTGACGAATATTCTATATAAAGTCCCATTCTTGGAACTGCTACAGTATATTCAAGCTTCTTTCCTGTGCGTTCCTCAATTTCTTTTGCCTTCTGTTCTACCTCAAAAAGCCTGCTTCGTCCGGAAAGTCCATATTTCTTAAGAGAAGGAGTAACTGCAAGACATATTGTTTTGGCTGTTCTTGATTCATCAGCTACAACAAGATTAGTGGTAAGCGGGTCTGATTCTCTTTCAACGCACTCAACACTTGCATAGAATGATTTAAGATCAATTGCAATATATACTCTTTCCATCACATTCTCCTTCCCGAATTTCAGAAAGACACACCAGCTGTTACCATACCAGTGTGTCTTTAAAATATACATTTTATTCTTTTATTACATTGTTATAAGCTGCTTCATTATATCAACCGGAACGTAATAACTTACTCCTAAAGGATTAATAACTATCCCTGAAGCACCCAATTCCTTTACTGTCTTAAGAAGTTCCATATATGTGTAAAGCATATCCTCATGCTTACCTGCATAGCATTTTTCCATCTCTAAACCATCTGTAAATACTGGAAGTGCAAGAACTTTCTCACCTTCTTTGTGGCTTACTTTATCAGTAATATCAACATATGGATGTGAAATTGATACCTCTTCATCTGTCTCTTCCTTAGTACAAGGAACCATGTAATCTGCATTACGGATAGCTTTCTTAAGTTCTGCTTCTTTATCTCTTAAAATTGCCGCCTTAGCTGTTGAATCTCCTGGCTTTCTGTACTCCTGGAAGAACTTGATAAGTGCATTCTGAAGTCCTGGATTAGTCACGAAATCTTCTCTTATATACTGGTCATATGTTCCAATCTCTTCTCTTGAAACAATAAGCTCGTTATCCTTGCCATCTGTGAATCTGATATTCCTGCATCCGTTACGATATAAATGAGCTATCTCATACTGCATTGAATCCTTATCCTCAATACCATATGAAATTTCATATCCATATTTTCCAAGCTGTTCTTCTACTCTGGCATGATTAGTATAATCATATAATACAACTATATCATCATCAACCATATATGGATAACCTGTGCTGTCACAATATATTGTCCATAAGTGGTCAGCATTAAGAAGCTTATCTACAACAATCTTTCTATACACATTACCTATTTCATTAAAATATCCTTCATCATTGACATTATTCTTTTCCTGAGCTTTCTTGATAAGCTCTGGAAGAACTTTAGTAAGAACTTCTACTCCGTCTGTAATTGAAAGTCCGGTTACATACTCAACACCCTTGTCTTCATCCTTAAAAATGTGTCTTATAATGTCCTGTGCTTTAATTGAATCCATTAAACTCTCCTCCTGGTAAAAGCATTTTTAAATGTGCCCGAATCACTTTTATTATCTAACAATAATACCAGCATAATTCTCGCTTTAGTAGGCGACATGTCTGTATAGAAGATATTATCTCCACAGTCTGCAAAATCACCCTTCATATATACATCTTCACTACATGATACTACTACAATACCAGCATTCTTTCCTGATACAGCTTCTGAAAGTTCTTCCGAAAGTTCTCCATCAGCAGTTGAAGAAACTATAACTATAGCATCATTAAGATACATATTCTTGTATAATGCATCTGCATCAATTCCAACATAATCATATACAATATCTATATTGTCTAATCTCTTAGTGTCCGCAATGTCAAATATCATATAATCATTAACATTAACAAAAAATCCTTCTGGTAACTGATTATTGGCACTATCTGTCTTATCAAAGTCTTTATTAATATACTCCTTAGCCTGTGTTACCTTATAATCCGGACTGCCGTTGTTATAATCATATGGTATTATCACAAGAGGTTTATCATCCTTAACTGTAAGCGACAGAAAATATCTGACATCTTCTGAGTATTTCTTATTAAGAACAAGAACAACTCCTTTAACATCTTTATTATTCATATCTGAATTAATGTCTTTAGCTATTGCCAGCATTCCATTAATGGAATAATCTGTATTATCTTCTGTTCCATATACACGTATATCAGGCTCACTGTTACTGTCATCTTTGTTATCATCTGCAGATTCTGATGCTGCTTCATTATCTTTATCTGAATTATCCTGTCTGGTTTCGTCCTGAGAAAGAATATATTTCATCGGATTCTTTAACATAGTGCTGCATCCGGTCAGTGTCAGAATTGATATAAGTGTAACCATTGCGATTATACAACATTTTTTACTAATCATACAAAAACCCTCTTGTTAACCTCTGACGTAATATCTTACATATCAGATTATAGTAAGAATTCCAAGTGATTTAAGAAGAAGAAGGAATAAAAGAATTGGAGCAACCCACTTTACCATAACTGTATAAAGGCCCTTTCTTCCCATCTTAATTCCTGTTTTCTCAACTTCATCTATAACAGTCTTTGGCTTAAGTATCCATCCAATAAGTATACATGTTCCTATAGAAACTATTGGCATAAGTACATTATTGCTGACATAATCCATAATATCAAGCACCTGTGCATGTACTCCGTTAGGAAGCTTAATATCAAAGAGCAGCTTATTATATCCTAAGCATACGATAACTGCAACAGCTATACAAATTACAGTTTCTATTGCTGTAGCCTTGTTTCTGTTTAACTTAAATTCATCCATAAAGCTTGAAACAATAGCTTCCATAATTGAAACTGCACTTGTAAGGGCTGCAAAGAATACCATTGCAAAGAATATTGCACCAATTACATTTCCTGCAAATCCCATAGAATCAAATACTTTAGGAAGCGAAACAAACATAAGACTTGGACCTGATGCTGTCATTCCATCTCTTCCCATGAATACAAATACAGCAGGAATAATCATTACACCTGCAAGAAATGCAACTAATGTATCAAATAGCTCAATCTGGTTAATTGACTTTCCAAGATTAGCATCATCACTTACATATGAACCATATGCAATCATAATACCCATAGCAACACTTAAACTGTAGAAAAGCTGTCCCATTGCATCCATAAGAACTGTACAGAACTGCTTAACAGTAATTCCTTTCATGTTAGGAATTACATAAGCACCTAATCCCTGTAAACCTGTTCTTGTTGTGCCATCAATGTCTGTATATGAAATTGTAAGTGAATATACAGATACACCAAGAACAAGCACAATAAGTAATGGCATGATTATCTTTGATGATGATTCAATACCGCTGTTAACACCACGGAATATAATAAATGCAACAATTATTGTAAACACAAGCATCATTATGATTGGCTCTGCTGTCTGACCGATAAATCCTGAGAAATATCCGTCCTGTGCTGCTGCATGTCCATTACCTGTAATATAAACAAGAAGATACTTAAGTACCCATCCACCGATTGTTACATAGTATGGAAATATCATTATAGGTACAATACACGCAATAATACCCAGTGGCTTCCACTTACTCTTTAACTTGCTGTAAGCTGTAAGCGGACTCTGCTTTGTCTTTCGTCCAATAGCAATTTCTGTTGTGAGTAGAGTAAAACCAAATGTTAATGCTAAAACAATGTAAATAACGAGGAATAATCCTCCTCCATCTTTAGCTGCCAAGTAAGGAAATCTCCATATGTTACCAAGTCCTACAGCACTACCCGCTGCCGCAAGGACGAACCCTATAGAGCCCTTGAATGAATTACGATTTTCGTTCATTTCATAACCTTCCCTTTTTTTAAAATATACTTATAAATTATACCTAATAATCTATATAAGGTCAAGGAAAGCGTTACATCATATTAGTCTTCTCTACATACAATATATACATTGGAATAACATTATTTTTGATAATATACTTAGCCTCAAATGCTTGTAAAGTGCTCTTTTGCAAACTGCATATCCTGTACCACTTCTACAGTTCCAAGATAAATACCTTTTTTGTCTCTCACTGCATAATAAGTTACTAAAAATGGTTTTCCTTGCTTTTCCATCCAGACCGGAACGCTATCCCTAGTATGATTTTTAAAACTTTCTATAATGGAACGAACCATTGGCTCTATCTTAGGCG
>OGEE01001451.1_pt1 | contig 11817 bp, 14 predicted proteins | sample 1570571 | NCBI WGS metagenome assembly OGEE01 (sample SAMEA2582169, study PRJEB24529) | metagenome | biome: Human gut stool | place: China | collected 2011
CCGCTTTCAATCTTGACCTATCAAAGGTTGAGGTTGCTGGGGATGAGATTATCATCAAAGGGAGTGACAATAACGATCAGCCTGAGAACCAATCAAATCCAATCCCATATCGCTCCATTTGGGAATATGGTATGGATCTTACCAGGGATGGCGAGACATTTCATCTCGATCCGGAGATGGTAAGCGAAATTTACAGCGCCATGAAAGAGGATAATGGCAGAAATTACGTTGCTACTTTTACCAGTCGGAAATTTACCAGAGAGCAATACATTGCTGTGTGTGATGAAGTCGAAAACCGGCTTGCAGATGACTCCGGAGATGCCAAATACCGGGCTTGCGAACATGTACTTGGAGAGGGATTTGACAAGACAGAAACCTGGATTATCAAAACTATGTTTACTGCAAACCATGAATCGCGTACCGTAGAACATCCAGAAAAATTTTCATCCGAACAGGAAGCATGGAACAAAGTTAAATCACTTGCCCTTGCAGACCAGGATGGAAACGAAGTTATGGAGGTTAAATATGACCAGGACGCATGCCAGGTTACAGTGATCCATACAAACAAAACTGTTTGCTGGATTTCCGCAGAAAAGAAGTAAAATTTATTATCTCGATGCATCGAGAACTAAAAATTGAGGTTCCTGTGCATGGGAGCTTCCGAATGGAGGAATCATGGCAAAATATTTGGATAAATCAAAAGAAAAGTGGGAAGAATTGGTGGATCAATGGCATAGTGATTCATCATTAACATGTTCACTTCAAGAATATCTTGAGTTGGATGATATCGAGTATCTCAAATTTGCACATGGCATTGACGATCCGGATATATCTGATACGGAAGTATTAGAAAAATCAGCAGGGATTACGCGAGATGCGGTTACAGAACTTGTTATAAAGCCAGCTCTTAAAAAAGCAATACAGGTGTCAAACCCCGATGTACCGGGAACTAATAATTGAAGTTCCCGTGCATGGGAACCTCTAAATATAGAGGAGGAATAATAAAATGCCTGAGAACATACGAAAACAGTTAAAGGATTTCAAAGAAGATGGGAAACCCTTAAAGTATCTGATCAATTATATTCCTGATGATTATTTTGATGGACAGAGAATAATCGCTGAACTGACAGAATTGGGATATGATGTGGAAGAAATCGTAAAGTGTTTGGAACACGACTTTGGATTAGACATGACGCGGCAGTATTAAGAGAATGGAATTGTAATACTCCATAGGCGGTCAGAAAATGTATTTATGGAAAAGTGTGGCGCATGCCGCACTTTTTTCGTTTCATATTGGTGTTGTAAACAAAACATCATCGAAAGGAGAAAATAACTTATGGAAGAAAAGAAAATTAAACAGAAAGATATGTGCAGAACAGTTGATTGCGACAAGCTTGCGGTTACAATCTTTGATGCATTCAAGGAAGATCGGGAAGAATCTGGAATCAATGAGATAGCAAAAGGGATGGATACTGTTTTGCAGGACTATGTAGATCCGGAGAAGAAACGGGCAATTGATCATGTATTTATGGCACTGACGGGATATATGCTGGAAACACTTATTTCTATGAGTGTGTAGGAGGGATGGATATGAGTAAATCAAGAAGCTTATACGACAACCCATACAAATACGCCTGTGTATGCAGCGTGCCATTAAAACTGGCGAAAATTGCCTGTAAGAAACAGAGGCATCTGGAGAAGGAACAGAAGAAACATCCATGCCGGTGTCCAGCCTGCGGTTCTAAGCATCTGTATTACGAACATGGATCCTATGAGGAAGGCTATGGAGATTTTGTGGAATGTACTGACTGCGGAGAGACTTACGATCCGGGCGAAATTCCAAACATTGAATACGGCAGCCTTACACCATTTGAGGACTTTGATCCCGTCATTTACTTTTCCCTTACGGAAAATAAATTAGAGGGTTGGAAGGAAGCCTGCGGAGCAGAAACACATGAGGAGTGGATTCATTTCGCAGAAAAGATGATTGCCGGGCGGATTTTGTCGGAGGATGCTTCTGGATCAGAAGTGGATACTGCTAACGGATCTGCACGCGAAGACGCGGCAGCTTCCAGCTTAGTTTTTTGTGATATAAGACAGAAGTCAGACGAAGTCTCTGTAGGTTTCCTGTCCGGAAATGAAAGTATCAAGGATTGCCAGACGCAGTGCGTGGACAAATTGGAACAGGCAATGCAGAGTGCAGGCTTTTGTGTCGAACTTGCGGATACATCTTTTGGTAAAGTTGTGCTCCATGGGAAGAATGCAGATCGCGATACTGGAGAGTATTACGAGGTCTCAAGCAAAATTAACACGGATGGAGATTTCGCTATCACATTCTTCAAAACGTATAACAAAATGAAGAAATGGTTTAATGACTGGCAGGGCGAGGGCTTTTATGAGTACCTTGTTGAATTGTATGAAAAGCAATTAACCCAGTAATATCGCTATTTCTCCAAACTGATCACTTAAAGGCACGGCTTCGGCTGTGTCTTTTTTTATCTCATATTACTGTTGTAAACAAAATTCATTCATGAAGGGAGAACATTACTATGAAAAAAACAAACAGTGAAAAAACTTATGCAACTCTTAAACCTGGTAAGACCTATAAATTTGCTGGGTATAGCTGGACAGCGTGTGAGGTGAATAATGACCGTCATGTTGCTGTGATCCAGTCGCGTGGCGTAACCCACGGTGCTTGGCCAGGCTTTAAAATGACGGAATTTGACAGTAAATATTCCATTGATGGATATGATATCAGTGCCTATGATGTTAAGACGAAAAAACTTTACGACGCCATCAAGGATGTAGAAGATAAATCTGCATCTTATGGCAAAGGTTTGTATTTGGTTTCCAAGGAAAAAGCCGGTTTTACGGAATGGTGTGAACCGGGCTCTGGCGATTACTGGCAGGCTTTGAAAAAAGCAGCGGGAAACGCCAGTTCGTTCGGGTCTCCCGGCAGCTGTGCGTGGCTTGGTACTGTCGGCGGTGGCAACAACGCGTGGTGTGTCTACTCGGGTGGCTACGTCTACAACGGCGGCGATCAGAACTACGACTTTGTGGTCGCCCCCGCTTTCAATCTTGACCTATCAAAGGTTGAGGTTGCTGGGGATGAGATTATCATTAAAGATATTTGTAACTCCAACCAAAGAAAAATCACGACTGATAAGCAGAAATCGATGGCGAAAATTGAGAAGCAGAGAGAAAATGCAAGAAAATTAAATGAGTTGGTATGTCATTTAGCTAAACTTCTTGAATCTGATGACAAACGATATTCATTCGAATTTGCAGCTGGGGGAACAATGGAAATTTTCGACAAAATTGATAAAATCGGATATGCGGTTCATATTGAACCAATTGAATATGATGCAGACGGAAACGCAACAAATTTATAAAAAGACAATTCTATTGCGAATTTAATTCAAAGACATGGCTTCGGCTGTGTCTTTTTTTTTTCATCTCATATTGTAAGTGTAAATAAAACACAATCGAAAGGAGAAAAACTTATGACTATTATGAACGAGGGAGAAATCATCATTAACGACAAGACTCGTGCAGGAGAGGTTGCACAGATTTTTGTGGCTGCAGGAATTTATGACAGCGTGGAGAAAGTTCCGGTTTACGAAGACGATGGAACAACGCCGGAGGAAGCAGGAATCAGCGTCCATGAAGTATTTGGAGATATTGAACCGGCTCTGCAGGAGGTTGCCGACAAGTGCAAGGAAGCAGGCATCATTCTTAATGGACAGATCTGCTACTCCGGTGACTATGATGGCCGATATTACATCACGGACAACGAGGTGGAGGATCTGACTGCTGATGAAATCGGCGTAAGGGAAGCCTCCAATGAGGAGCTGATCGCAGAGTTACAGCGTCGTGGACTGGATGTAATGGTTCAGGAAAGCAAACCTTCTGAGAGTTCCAAAATGGAAGATCTGCCTGCCCTGTATGCTTATGACATCAAATGGGACACAGACGGAGATCAGGAGATCTTAGATAGTCTTCCAAAAGAAATTCGGATTCCGGATGGAATGGTGGACGATGAGGAGATTTCTGATCACCTGTCAGATGAAACCGGATTCTGTCATGCAGGATTTAAACTCGGAATTTATTTCCGTGGAAAAATCATGCCTTGTAACACAAACTGGCTGGATGACGATACCTTCCAGATGTGGTTCGGGGAAGGCATATTCAAGGACTACGAAGGAGACAGTTACCTGATCAAATTTGAGAAGCATCTCAACGACAATGAATGGGTTGTTGAAATTATCTGGGAAGATGATTGCACGACCATCGACCAAATCTGCTGCAATGCGGATGATTACATCACTGCAAACGAAATCTGGAAAATCGAGAGAATCTGTGAAAAGATGATCCAGCCAGATTCAGATGAAGTTCCTGATACAGATGGAAAAGAAAATTCTGCCGTTGAACTCGGAAAAACATACCAATTTGCTGGTTATAAATGGACAGCCTGTGAGCTGATCAATAAAGGTAAAACCCTTGTGATCCAGTCCCATGGGGTAACCCATGGAAAATGGCCGGGCTTTAAAATGGAGAAATTTGGCAATGGTAATTACTATGCTGATTCCATTGATGGACAGGATATCAGTGCCTATGACAACAAGATGCAAGCACTGTACGATGCCATTGAAGATGTAGAGGATACATCTGCTTCTTATGGCAAGGGTCTGTACCTTATCTCCGAAGAAAAAGTTGGTTTTACGGAATTGGGTCATCCTGGCTCGGGCAACTACTGGCAGGCATTGAAGGCAGCAGCGGAAAACGCCCGTTCGTTCTGGGCTGCCTACTGCGCGTGGCTCGGTACTGTCGACGACAGTAGCGCGTGGTGTATCCACTTGAATGGCAACGTCTACTGTGGCAGCAATCAGACCAATGGTTTTGTTGTTGCTCCGGCATTTAACCTCGACTTATCAAAAATTATTGTTGTCGGAGATGAGATTTTTATCAAAGGTAAAGATTTTACAGAAAAGTCTGAAGATCATACAGATTCATATCGCTCTGTTTGGAAATATGGTTTTGATTTCACCAAAGATGGTGAAACATTTCATCTTGACCCGGAAATGGTAAGTCAGATCTACGAAGCAATAACAGAAGATAACGGCAGAAATTACGTTGCTACTTACACAAGCCGGAAGTTTACCAGAGAGCAGTACATTGCTATCTGCGATGAAGTCGAAAACCTGCTTACGAATGATTCTGTCGAATACCGGGCCTGCGAACATGTACTTGGAAAAGGTTTTGATAAAGAATAGGTTATCAAAAAACTATACTTGCAAACATTGAAAAGAAAGAGGAGCATACCAAAGTGCTTCTCTTTTTTATATGCAGATTTTTTGAAATTTTTTGAAGTTGTTCGTTTTTTTAATTCATATTAAAAATGTAAGTGAAATTTATACAGATTGAAAGGAGAAAAATTATGCAATATGTTGTGCAAAGGGTGATTGATGGAAATCTTTCTTTATCGGTAATGACAGATGAAGAACTTATCCGGTATATCGATGAGGATGATTTACATCAGGAGATGTACCAGATTTACAATGGAACCACGTTTGGAGAAATGAAAAAGGTTTCTTATGTAGGCTGGCAGCCTAATTGCCTGATTGAATTAGTTGATGAGGCTGGAAATGTTGTTTTAAGTGGTTATGGCACGGATCATTAATCAGCTTCCTTTAACTTCCAATAACATATGGTTTTATCCCGGCGCACCGGGAACTAAAGGTTTGAGGTTCCCGTGCGCGGGAAACCTCTGTTTTATATTCTGCGAAAATGCGGGAAGAAAGAGAGGAAATTATGCAGACATTTTTACAGGAAAAACACGCGGCTGGAATACCGGATGTTCTGGGAAAAATCAAAATCTGCATAAAGTAATGCAGAGACACCTGCGTAAGCAGTCAAAAGTAATCCTTGTAACAAAGGATAAAGGGAAATGTGTATTTCCATCGAGGCGTATCATGCCTCGTAAAGAAGCCGCGGCCAACTTTAGTTGCCCGTTGGTGTATCACATCGAGAATCTGCCAGATGAGAAATCAGAAACATTGGTTAAAGATCTGGTGCAGAGATTTGCAGCGTATGGAGCAACAACCGGTACAGAAGAAATGGATGAAGGAAAAATCTCTTATGCATTCCTTACGCAAGAGATTGCAAGAAAGTATTTTGCACCAAGACTGCAGACCCTTAAGGATATTCTTTTTTTTGTTGACACGACCAAAGCCGCAAGCTTGCGACTTTAGTCGTGAGTAAGGCGCCATTTTCTACGTTAAAAGTACAAGTTTTATTGAAAATAGTTATAACATATGGTATACTTTATATATGGATAAAGATACTATATTTTCAACCAATTCAGACGTTACATATGGTAGGGGCTATGTATATTCCCTGCAATACCATATCGTATTTGTGACAAAATACCGGAAGCCTGTTTTAACCGGGCAGGTCGAGGCTGATGTTAAAAAACATCTGCTTACTACACTGCAGTCCCTGGATATGGAACTGATCGCCATGGAATCCATGCCTGACCACGTACATATGCTTGTCAGCTGTAAACCACAGTTAAGGCTTTCGGATGCAGTCAAAGTTTTAAAAGGCAACACCGCAAGATGGCTGTTCCTTTCGCACCCTGAGATCAAGAAATCATTATGGGGCGGACACTTATGGAACCCTTCCTATTTTGTTGCTACCGTAAGTGAACGGAGTTTTGACCAGGTGAAAGCGTTTATCGAGTCCCAGAAGAAAAAATAACACAGGTGATATTCATATGGTAATCCACACAATGTATAAACGGAAAATTAAACATTACAACCATATCTTCAATGATACTGTACGTTTGTACCGTGGAGCTGTGGATTACCTTATCTCTGTATGTATGGACCACTGGGCGGAGGTTGTTACCATACCAAAAGAACTGGAAAGAAAAACGTACGTGGAATCTCTGATTCATAAAACAAAAGATAATCCAGTTGTCCCTTATGACTTTGATGACCAGTTCTACAAGTTCCCATCTTACCTGCGCCGCAGTGCCATTGCAACTGCAATTGGAAAAGTATCTTCCTATAAAAGTAACCTTGCAGCATGGAAATCTTCCGATACGAAGAATCGTGGGCTGACACCGGGATTACCAAAAGCAGGGTTTTCATTTCCGTGCATGTACCGGAAAGTTATGTATGAACAAACCGGTGATTATACGGCGCAGATAAAAGTCTGGATACACAACACATGGGACTGGCTTGCTGTCAGCATCCGCAAATCCGATGTGGATTATGCGCAGCATCACTGCCAGTACCGCAAGGAATGCGCACCGGTCCTTATGAAACGCGGGAAACAGTGGTCCCTCGATTTTGCATATGAAGAGTCTGTCGACTTAAATAAGACAGATATCCATGAGCAGGTAATTGTAGCTGTTGACCTTGGTATCAACAGTGCATGTACATGCTCTGTTATGCGTGCAGATGGCACGGTCGTCGGAAGAAGGTTTTTAAAACTTCCGGCAGAATACGACTCTCTGCAGCATAAGATTGATCATATCAAACGCGCACAGCACCACGGTTCCAGACGTGTTCCAAATCTCTGGGCGTATGCAGACGGTGTCAACAAGGATATCGCTGTAAAGACAGCACAGTTTATTGCAGATACTGCCGTGCTGTATAACGCAGATACTGTTGTATTTGAACATCTGGACATGGATGGCAGAAAACATGGTTCAAAGAAGCAGCGTCTTGCCTTATGGCGTGCAAATGCTGTCCAGTCCATGACGGCAGATAAGGTACACCGCCTCGGCATCCGCATCAGCCGTATCTGTGCATGGGGGACCTCCCGGCTTGCCTTCGATGGCAGTGGACGCGTCCTGCGCGGCAAAGAGTCTGAAAAGACTGCCGGGAACTATAGTATCTGTGAGTTCCAGAATGGGAAGATTTATAACTGTGACCTCAATGCATCATATAACATTGGGGCACGGTATTTTATAAGAGAATTGTTAAAGACTGTTCCGGTGACGGAACAGCAGGGCATCCTGGCAAAAGTTCCAGGGTGTTCGAAGAGAAGTACCTGCACACTGTCTGATCTCATTAGTCTTAATGCAGTGCTGTATGCTTAAACAGCGTACAGTTACGGTGTTATCACTGTATCGTCAGTCAGCGAGTCCATGCCCCAGAAAAACAGGTATGGAAGCACGCGACCTCGGTCGTGTGAGACTTCACAATGGCTACAAAATCAAGCAGCTGGTCGAAGACCCGTATGGGGATGCCGTGTACTGGAATGGCTCCTTTTATACATTGGACTACTTCATGCGGAATGTCGGTAATGCAAAAGTGTATTTCGGAAATGTTTTGTATATGAATTAAGAAGAAAAAAGAAGGACATGGCTTCGGCGGTGTCTTTTTTTTATTTCATATTGGTGATGTAAAACAAAATTCATCATCGAAAGGAGACATGAGACTATGAAAAAAGAGAAATGTAAAATCATCGAAAAACCTCCTCAGTCTTGAAATTTTTGTGTAAACAAGGAAACAAGAGTTTTAAAGAAAGAATGGAGGTAATATTATGGGACAGAGAAGCCAAATATATATCAGATACAACGTGAATTATGTAAGTGGAGCGGCAACACCAAATCCAAAAACATATAACTGGAAGGGATTAATTGCAAGATATTTTGGATGGAATTATGGCGAAAGAATGATAAGTCGTGCAAGATATGTTATAGAGGAAATCCAGAATGAATTTATGAAATATAAATGGAAGTTTGGAGAAAAAGAGGAACTTGAAAAATTAAAACGATTTTGCGAGACGAATTTTGATATGAAGGATATTGTACTTAGCTCCGATATTCTCAAGGAAGTTGAAGATTATAATGAAGGAGATTTACAGTATTTATTCGATCAGGATAATAATGATGGGCAGCTTTTTATTGATGTGACGGATGTTGGAATTAAATATTGCTTTATGAGCTTTTACAATAAAGGCGAGCCTATGGATGGTGAACATTATATGAAATGGAATTGCGAATGCAAAAATCATCCAGATTGGCATGTGCCATATAAGTACATGAATCGTAAAACAATATCGTATACGGAAAGAAATATTAAAAAGATTGATCAAATGGCTACGCTTATGATGCCAGGAGAAATTAAGTCTTTTGTAGAAGATGATTATTCTTATTTGCTTACATCGGTGTTGTAAAAATGATATTGAAATTATATCACAAACAAAACAAAAGCACAGCTTCGACTGTGCTTTTTTTATTTCATATTGAAGATGAAAACAAAAACGTTTTTGAAAGGAGAGAAAACAAATGGTAACAGATGGAATTTTATGTGCAGTACAGGGAATGACAGACCGGTTCGATACAACGGAGGCAAAGAATGCAGGAAATGCGATTTTCGAGATGCTTGCTGATTTTGATGAAGGCATGTGGGAGGAACTTACAAATTCATATGCTGTGGATGCATGGTTGAGTCAGCATATCAAAAAAGCATTTATAAGCAATCCCTTGAGAGAGAGATTTACGTACGGAGAAGAAGGACTTATTACAAAAAGCGATATCTTGCGTGCAATGAATACGGGAGGAATTAAGCTTGCAGAAAATGCGTATGGATGCTGTGGTATCTGTTGTGTAATTAATGACCATGCGTTTTGCTTAAAAACGGATTCGGAGACACTTAAGGAATTCGAAGAAAAGAATTCGAAAGAGGATATTGCCGATATTATCCATAGCTGTATTAAGACTCCGGAAGCGGCACAAGCTTACGGTCTGGAAAAAACAGAATGGGTGTATTTTTACTCGATGATTTCGGTTGCTTTCCCGTCAGGCGAAAAAGATATTCCTGCAGATGTACTTATTGAAAACATGAGCCCAAAGCAGAAAAAGGACATGTATCAGATATTACGGAAAGAAATGGAGTAAGAGAGAGGAAAAGTGTGGCATATGCTGCACTTTTTTCTTGTGTAAATTCTTGTGTAAATTCTTGTGTAAATTCTTGTGTAATCCTTGTTTTCCCTTGTGTAACTTCATTACATTGTCGAGGGGCGAGGAGGGAAAGTATAAGAAAAAAAGAAGGGTACACTTCTGTAACCTTCTCAATTTCATAATTTTGCTGGCAAAATTCAATTTCTATGCCCCGCCTGACAGCGGGACATAGTTTATCGCAGATACACATTTGGTATTGTCTCTTTTTTAAATCTATGTATCCCGAAGGGGGGATACAACAAACCTTACTCGTTAGATAACAGACGGACCGCCTGCTTATCAGAAAAAGCTGTCAGGAATAAATTTGGCATATATTGACAGAGTTGGCCAAGGAGATCCATCATGTCATCGTAATTTTTCTGATCCGAAAGAAGAATACCTTTTTCTCCATTAATAGTTGTCTCTGTAAAGAAACCTGAATATTCTCTCAACATTAGGTCGATATCGTCTCTGGAAAGTGTAAAAGTAGTCGGGATTTCCTTTTCTTTTAAAAGATACGCGACTTTTTCTCCATAACATTTCAATGTGTGGTATGAAATGAAGGATTGGCTTGGATCAAGGGAAAGAAGTTCGGCAAAAGCATGTAATGATACCGTCTCGATTCCAAAACGGTATACCACGTCTTTTGAAAAATGCTGCAGTAAAAAGGATTCCCCGTCCCAGATGATTCCACGTCCATCTTTGTTGAGAACAGAAAGATTAACGATTCCATTTTTGTTAATGTTTGCAGATGGTGCATACTTTTCATCGCTTTCGTAGCTTACATGGTAAAAATCGAGAAACTTCATAAAAGCTTCAGAATCATCGCAAATATTTTTGCAATCTCTGTATCTCAGAGAAAAAATGGTTCCGTTATCCGGGAATACTTTCAAACAGATGGCAAGCATTTTATTCAGATCTGCATTTTTTAGCTGAACATATTTCGTAGATTTTTCTTCATCGTCTTTTCCCCCGTAGTACAACATTTCACTGATGTGGCCGAAATACTCTCTGGCAGAAGCAAAGCTGAAGCCGCGTACTTCGTCTTCCGTAAGTGGAATATAGCAGTAGTTGTTAAGTGCCCTGAATTGGCGTATCCATTTTGTAAGGGTCGAAACTACTGTGTACTTCAATACAAGGAGAATACACAACAACAGAAATAAGCCAACTATGTTGCCTGCCATAAATGTAATCAGTAAAAGACTGTAAAAAAGTCCACTGTTTGTATCCGGAATAGCAAGGGAACATTCCCATTTGGCAGCCAGGTAGTTCAGAATACACAGCAAAACCATCGCAAGCAGACAAAGAATAAACTGAATCAGTTCTGATCTTTCCAGAAGCACTTTGATACGACTTTTCTTTTTCAATAAATTTTTCACCAATTTTCCTCCGTTTCTTTCGTACCCTTCGGATGGAGTACATGTTTGTTCTTATGGTGTGTATATTGCGCCATTTGAAAAATCGTCAAAGGATTTTGGAAAGTTTTTTAATTTTTTCAAATAGTTTTACAGAAACGTGGAATGATAGACAGAATTGCCGGAATACATGGGATTCCCCTGCCCGAAAGAAAAGAAAAACAGTCATGCGAAAACATGGCTGGCAATTAAAAAGGAGAAGTTGCCGGGGACGAGAAGGGGAAGTTTTTCGTTGGATCACCGGATATCCTGCAGGCGCTTGTATTTGCAGAAGATGAAGCGGATGTCCTGAAAATACCGCAAGAGTGATGGGAAGAAATCGGAAAGCTGTATTATGCGTAAGGAATCAGGAAATCCTTATTGAACGGAAGGCACTTGATTTCTCAAGTGCCTTCCGTTATAATCTAGTTAGAAGCTGATCGGAAGAGATTTCCGATTTGCCCT
>OGEE01001457.1_pt1 | contig 11784 bp, 11 predicted proteins | sample 1570571 | NCBI WGS metagenome assembly OGEE01 (sample SAMEA2582169, study PRJEB24529) | metagenome | biome: Human gut stool | place: China | collected 2011
TACTATATTGCGGTGCGTATCCCAACAAGCTTTTTGCTTTATCAATGCTCGCCAAGGAATAGGGAATGTCTCCTACCCGATTCGGTCCGTGCAATATTTCGATCTTTCTTATCTCTTCGTCAAATTCTCCCAGGAATTCTTTTAAATACCCCACTAGTTGATTCAAGGTAGTTCGTTCCCCAAATGCCGTATTATAAATTTGATTTACCGCATCAAAATTCGTTGCGTCCAAGGCAAGTTGATTCATTTGTATAACATTATCTATATATGTGAAATCCCTACTATATTCCCCATCCCCATTGATCACCGGATTTTCGTGCCTCATTAACTGTTTCACAAACAAGGGGATCACTGCAGCATAAGCACCGAAAGGATCCTGCCTTCTCCCAAATACATTAAAATAGCGCAACCCGATATATTCCATACCGTAAGTTCTGGCAAACACATCTGCGTAAAGCTCATTCACGTATTTCGTTATCGCATAAGGAGAAAGCGGTTTACCGATTACATCTTCCTCCTTAGGCAAGGATTGACTATCACCATAAGTAGAAGAACTAGCAGCAAAAATAAAACGTTTGATTCCCTCATCTCTAGATGCAATCAACATATTTAAAAAACCATTTATGTTGACCTCGTTACTAGTAATGGGATCTTTGATTGAACGCGGGACTGATCCTAAAGCAGCTTCATGCAAAACATATTCCATTCCTTTTACCGCTTTACGACAATCCTCTAGCTTACGAATATCTCCCACGACTAATTTGAAGCAATTGGGATATTTTTCAATCAACGGTAACAAGTTCTCAATATGCCCTGTGGCAAAATTATCCAAACAAGTTACGATATCACCTCTTTCAAGCAACGCCTCGCAAAGGTTAGAACCAATAAAACCGGCACCACCCGTGACTAATACTTTGATCATAAATTCTTATTTATTTATCCAACTTTTCGTACACCGAATTCCTCGACTTAAACTCCGGCACCACCTGTTTCATCAATCGCACGGAATCTTCCACCTTCACCGCCAACGCCAATTCTGCCAACTGATCGTAAGCCCCCAGCACCTCTTCTCGCTTGTACTCCCGGACTTTAGCCACCCGAATCTTATCATGTCCCGTGGGTACCGTATTTTCCTCGTTACTTAGTACTTCCTCGTACAACTTCTCTCCCGGCCTCAGACCGATGAATTTGATTTTGATATCTTCATTTGGCGTATATCCGGCTAATCGAATCATTCTTTCTGCCAAGTCAACAATTTTCACGGGATTCCCCATGTCAAAAATAAAGATCTGATTTCCAGTACTCATCGTCGCCGCATCCATCACCAAACGACATGCCTCCGAAATCGTCATGAAAAAGCGAGTGATTCTCGGATCGGTTACCGTAACCGGCCCACCTTGTTCTATTTGTTTTCGGAAATACGGTATCACACTACCGTTACTTCCCAGCACATTCCCGAATCGGGTGGTCACAAACCGGGTCTTTCCCCTGATCTCTCCTCGTTCCATCGCCAGTCCCAAACTCTGCACATATATCTCTGCCAAACGTTTCGACGCCCCCATCACGTTAGTCGGGTTTACCGCCTTGTCCGTCGAGATCATCACCATCATGTCCACCCCGTACTCCACACAAAAGTCAGCCACGAGTCTCGAACCAACCACGTTCACCCGAACGGCTTCGCAAGGGTTCTCTTCCATCAACGGAACGTGTTTATAGGCCGCAGCATGAAACACCACCTGCGGATGAAATTTCTCAAAAGCTCCTTGCAAACGCTCTTTCTGCCGGACATCACCGATAAAAGGGGTAAATTTTAAGCTTGAAAAATTCCGTTCCAATTCAAGACGGAGTTCATGCATCGGGGTCTCGGCATTATCAAACAATACCAAATGAGCTACACCCAAAGTTGCCAGTTGACGACACAACTCGCTACCGATACTCCCGGCTGCCCCCTTTACCATCACGACCTTTCCGGCAAAATTCGCTTCAATCTCCTTTGTGTTTATCTCGATTTCCTCCCTACCAAGCAAATCCTCGATCCGGATTTCTCGGATAACAGTTTTCTTCAACCCGTCCCCCAAAACGTCTATGGGTGGAGCCACCAAGTTTTTCACTCCATGAGCCTGACAGTAACGTACCAACCCTTCAGCCTCCCGGTGAGCTGTCTCCGGAGAAGGAAATAGCAGACCATTTATATTGTATTTCTTCACGAAACAAGCAAAATTCGCCTCGTCTTCAAAATAATAAACCGGCAGTTCCGAAATGGAGTAAGACTTAAGCTGCTTATCCGAATTCACGAATCCCACCACGTGATAGTGCTTACTCGTGTGCATTCTTTTCTTCAATGCCACACTTTTATCATCCGTCCCGTACACCAGCACCCTCGTTTTACTTGAACGATACAGAGATATTACCAAATCATAAACAAGTACAAGCATCACCCGAAACCCGATAAGAACCACCGTTGTTACTAGAAAATCAACAAGAAAACAGGCGAAAGCATGGTTATTGAACATCCGGGAAACAACAAGAGAAACTAATCCTAGTAAAAGCACCTCCTTAAAAAAGATCGCAACGCCCATCTTCCCGATACTTTTTATGGTGGCATGGCGAATTATATTTTTGTTCACCCCCAACGCCATAAACACACGAAGACTGATCAAGAACGATCCTACAATGACGAACAAGTAAGCATTCTTTGACAAGTCGACAATAAAATTGTCTACAAAAAGAAGAGCCACGAATGAACTTCCCACGGACAACAAAATGTCCACGAAAAGAACCGTCCAAGAATTAACGTACTTCTTTCTCTCGCACAAACGATCACAAATGGAATGAATGGAGTATCTCATTTATACCAAACTTCAAAAAGGAGCGTCCCCTCCGGTATTAATAGCTGATCCGGCTTAGAAGTACCGTTGAGGGAGACGCTATAACCGGGGGTTGCATCTCCCGGAATCTGAGATTTATATTGTGAATCACGTCTAAATTATTCCTTCCTACCATACAATTTGTCATTGGTGGCAAACTCCCGCCTGGCCAAGATACAAAACACCCGGCCGAATAACTCCAAATCGTCACGGGTAGACAGGACAAAACGTTCTATCATTTCCTCCTCCTCCTGCTTTACACTGACGGCCAACCGAACTCGCTCTTCGGCCAATCGTACCCGTTCAGGTTCCGGCAACTCCATTGCCCCAACAACATCTTCATAAAAACAGAATGCATCCCACCATACCATCGATCCCTGACGGCCCAAATCACGAATAGAGCCAAGCGCCTCGGGAATCAAACTACCGGCCAAAACCCCGTCCTCCATTTCACCCGTGAAATAGTAACAATTACATAACAATCGGCAAATATTCGGGGTACGACACGGTAAAACAATTTTGTCACTTCCCCACGGGGTAAGTATGTCATAAGCCGCATCCAACGCCGTATTTAAGAAATTCAAGTCTGAATATAACTGGTAAGCATCCATCAAATCCACCACGTAACCGGCCCGAACATCTGCAGGGAGATTTTTGTTTCCAGCCAGAGGCTCTATAAACCGGGCGATCTCACGCACTCGTTCATGAATTTCATACGTCTCCCCAAAACTTTCTTCCAACCAAGGATAGACGCGAACCATCGAGTACACGGACAAGTAACCATGCAAGAATCCTGACAACGCCGGGGAGGGACAACGCCCCATTTCTAACTCACACGACCGTTTATACAATTCGTGAAATAAACCTTTTTCCATTATTTTGTATCACTCTATTCTTTCAAGAAACGAACTTGGAATATAAGAAGTAGCAATAGAGGCCACCCCATCCAAACGAATAATTACACGTTTATGATTTTTCAAACGTACCAACTCTCCTTCCAATCCTTGCAAGGGACCTTTAATAACTCTTACCCGATCACCCCGTTTGATTCCTTTGTTCAAAACCTCCACGCTACCAGTTGAGAAATCCAACAAAAACATGAAATCCTGCATTTGTTTATCCGGAACTACCAGCGAATGGCGTCCCTCTATATCTTTCAAATAAACAATATTCAACGAATGATCATTTATCAAGGAAAAACTTGTTGCCTTATCCGTCCGGATAAATATTAACCCATGAATCAAAAGCACCCGGATCTTTTTACGTCCAACGGGTGTTTCTCGTACCTGTTCCTCCTGGGGCAAAAAATTCTCGATCCCCAGTTCATCCAGCTTTCTTTTGATCAATAATTCCTGATTTACACGGGTATAAGCAGCATACCAGTTTAACTTGTTACACGCAACCATTATTTTTATTCTTTCCCTATTTTCTAGCGAACGATGATTTTCTTTGTCTCTGTAATCCCCAGACACACGAACCGCCCGGACGCGCTTCGCGCACTAACCCTGTCACGGGTCCTGATTTACGGCCATGTGTTCCACGCACTTCACTCTACACAGCAACAATGCATGGAAGCTGTCTGCACGAACGATTCATTTGAATTAAAAAAACGATCGTTTAATGATATTAACAAAGCAGACCTGTTAAATTGATAACCTAAAAGTGTAAATATCTAATTACAAGAATCCAAAAAAAATTGACAAATAGATGGTGATATTTAAAATTGATGTATATTTGCAGCGCATTAAACGATCGTTTTTCGACGTTCATAGCCACTTAGACAACATGGCATTATACCCTCAATCTTCACACACATTTAACAATAATCGTCCATAAAAAAAATCCCTGATTAAAATCCGGTTTAACACCCTATACCCACCCTTAAAACATGGTAATACCACTCTAATAATCTCCTTGGTCCCTTTTACTACCCTTTCATCGCCCTTTCATCGCCCTGTGCCAATATAGCAACAAGGGCAAGCAAAGAGTTTTCAAAGGGGCATAATAGATTATAACGCCATATTTACCCGATTACAACTATTTCTTTTCAGATACTCAAAATGGGATTATATCCGGATACTTGCAAAACACAAGGAAAGAGGGAATAATCAATTTCAGAATCAAACTAAATTAGACACACCACTTCAAATTTAAAACGATTTCGGAATATATAATGACAATTTTTTATTAAACTCGCGTACATACTGAGAGAAAAATAGAATAAATCACATAAAGTAGTCATGCAAAATAATCTAATTGACAAAAAGATCGTTGACCAGAAGCTGGCCGCTTGCGGGATCAGTGACATGGAAGATGCCACGATACGCGACATCGTGAAAGTGGTAAACATGGTGGAAGCCGAAAGCGGGGAAAAATTCATCCGTATGGAAATGGGTGTTCCCGGACTTGCTCCTTCTAAAATAGGTATCGACGCCGAGATCGAGGCCCTACGTGCCGGATGCGCTCAATTCTACCCGATGCTCGAAGGCCACAAGGAATTCAAGGAAGAAGGTTCCAAGTTCGTGAAAAACTTCGTGGACATCGACATCAAGCCGGAAGGCATCATCCCGACCGTGGGTTCCATGCAGGCCTGTTTCGCCGCCTTCATGGCAGTAACGGAATGTAAAAAAGGAAAAGACACCGTTCTTTTCATCGACCCGGGATTCCCCGTTCAAAAAACACAAATGCAAGTCATCGGAAAACCGTTCGAATCATTTGACGTTTATAATTACAGGGGCGAAAAATTACGGGAGAAACTGGAAGAGCATCTTTCCAAAGGAAACATCTCTGCCATCCTGTACAGCAACCCGAATAATCCGGCTTGGATATGTTTCACGGACGAGGAATTGAAAATCGTCGGGGAACTGGCCACCAAATATGACGTGATCGTGCTGGAAGACTTGGCCTATTTTGCCATGGATTTCCGTCGGGATCTTTCCGTACCGGGCAAAGCCCCGTTCCAACCCTCAGTTGGTAAATACACGGATAACTACATCGTCATGATCTCCGGTTCCAAACTATTTAGTTACGCCGGACAACGTTTGGGAATCATGTGCATTTCAGACGCTTTATACAACAGGAAATACGACAACCTGCACGATCGTTTCGGGGGAATGGGTACCTTGGGTTACACCATCGTGAACCGGATCATCTACACGCTATCATCCGGAACCACACACTCCTGCCAGTACGCCATGGCTGCCATCTTGAAAGCCGCCAACGAGGGACGTATCAATATTCTCGACGGGGTACGGGAATACGCGGAGAGAGCCCACGCCATGAAAGAGCTGTTCACCAAATACGGTTTCGAGATCGTGTATGACCGGGATCTGGAAGAACCTATCGCTGACGGGTTCTATTTCACGATCATCTATCCGGGATTCACGGGTGGTGACCTCACGAAAGAGATCCTGTATTACGGCATATCAGCTATCCCGTTGCGTGACACGGGTTCCAAGAAACAAGGTCTCCGTGCTTGCGTTTCTCAAACCGGACTGGAACGGATGCCGGAACTGGAAGAACGTTTGAAACGATTCGCGGCAGATCACACGAAATAATTGAAAATGGAGAATTGAAAATTGAAAATTATTCCATCAGATGCTCGATGAGGATTTTGACTTCGATGGCGAGGAGGATGATTCCCCCGAATAATTCGACGTTGATACCTTTGATTTTTCCGAAACGGTAACCGCTGATAACTCCGATCAGGGAGAGGGCGAATGTCACGAAACCGATGATGAAGGCAGGGAAATAGATGCTCGTTTTAAGAAAGGCCATACTGACTCCGACGGCAAGGGCATCTATACTGGTGGCAACTCCCAGTGTCAGCAAGGTTTTGGTGGAAAAGGACGAGATGGTGGTTTCTTCTTCCCCAAAAGATTCGTAGATCATCTTACCACCTAGAAAACCAAGAAGGATAAAGGCAATCCAGTGGTCGAAGGCGGTAATGTACGAGCTGAAGCTGACTCCCATGAGCCAACCGAGCAAAGTCATCCCTCCTTGAAAAATTCCCATGGTAAGGGCCAGACGTAAAGACTGCCGCATGCAGAAAGGGCGCATGACAATTCCACCGCTGATACTTACGGCAAGGCTATCCATGGCGAGGCCTACGGCGATCAATAAAATGGAGATGATTCCCATGCATGAAATTTTTGACAAAAGTATAAAAATGATGGAGGAAATGAGCGTAAAAAATGTAACTTTGTAAAGATAGAGAGATTATTTATAATAAGTATAGATATGAATTTACAGACGAAGATTACAATTGCGGCACCGGATTTTTCGATAGATTATAATTCCAAGCTGATGATGTTGGGATCGTGTTTCGCGGAAAATATGGGTGGTAAGTTCTCGTATTACAAGTTTGACGTGGATGTGAATCCTTGCGGGATTATTTATAACCCGTTGTCCGTGGCAAACGTGTTGCGTCTGATTATGGAAGGAAAGCCGTTCGGGAAGGATGATTTAAGGAAAGTCGGTGAGAAATGGGTGAGTTTGTATCATCACGGGGCATTCTCGTCCACCGATCCGGAAGAGTGTTTGCGTCGGATAAACGAGCGTTTGGAGAGGGCCACGAGAGAACTTCGTTCTTTAGATTTATTGGTAATCACTTGGGGGACAGCGTGGGTGTACAAGCATATGGGGGAAAATATGATCGTGTCGAATTGTCACAAGATCCCTTCGCAGGAGTTTGAGCGTAGTCGGTTAAGCGTGGAGGATATTGTGAAGGAATACGTGGAGTTGATTGAGCGTTTACGGGAGATTAATCCGGGACTTCGAGTATTGTTCACGGTAAGCCCGATTCGCCATTGGAAGGATGGCGCTCACGGGAACCAGTTGAGCAAGGCCACGTTGTTGCTGGCGATTGATCAGTTGCGGGAGAAATTGGATCACGTGTATTATTTTCCGGCTTACGAGATCGTGTTGGATGAATTACGGGACTATCGTTTTTATGCGGATGATATGTTACATATGTCCGGTCTCACGGTGGATTACATTTGGGAACGTTTTCTGTATAGTTTCATTACTCCCGATGTGTTGGGGTTGATGAACCAGATCGGACGGATTAATAAAGGGGTGGCGCATCGTCCTTTCGACCCGCATTCCGAGGATTATCAGCGTTTGGTAAAGAAAATGTTGGCCGAAATTGCCATGATTTCCCATTCCTACCCGATGATTGATTTCTCGGCGGAAGAGGAAAAATTAAAAAGTTTAGAATTTAAAATTTAGAATTTAGAATTTAGAATGAAAGAACTACCCCCACCGGCTCCCCCCTTGCACAGGGGGAGAGACGAACGCAAGAAGGCTTCACGATGTTTCAATGTAGTGTATCCTCCCCCTGTGTAAGGGGGAGTTAGAGGGGGTAGTTGGAAAACTAAAGGATAAAAACTAAAAGATGAAAGTTGAAGAAACCTGTAACCCGCCGAAGGCGAATCCGGGCTAGCATCTGAAATTGCATAGGGTTTGTGCGGTGGGAATCTAAAATCTAAAATCCCACGGGTGGTGCCGTAACCGTGTCTTGCTCCACTACGGGATTCAATTCTTGTAGGTAAATAGTCGTTTTTACCGGATAAGCACCTGAGTACTTTTTACGGATTCGTTTCAAGGCAGGGATTGCCTCGATGCGGGTGCGGAAATTACCTACCCGGATTTTAAAATCAGGATCAGTGTATTGCAGGTATGCCGGAATGTCCGGGAACTCTTCTTCGAATCGTTTGGTATAGCTTTTCAGCGTGTCCACGTTCGTACCGTATGAACTACGGGATAGGATTTGGATGCGATACCCTTGAAAAAGCTGTTCTTTCCGGTTCACGGAAATATTCAGTTTTAATAGTTGTTCGATTTTCGGATCGGCATGAATGATCACTTTACCTCCGGTAATAGAATCTGTTTCCGAGAGTTGTTTCACGAAGTCAATCTCTTTTTTGACCGGGGGAATAGAATCTGTTTGCGCCCAAGCGAGGGACGTGATGAAAAGTGATAATATGACGAGTGTTAATTTCATGGGTAAATCTCTATCGTGCGTTCAACTAATTCGACTTCAATCGACAAAGATAGTATAATTTGTCTTTTTGTGGTAGAAAAATAGATAAATAACACTATTTTTGTAGTCGCAAAAATTTAGCGTTCTACATGAAAAAGGAATAATAAGATGAATCAAGTAACAGATCAACAAATCATTGAAATATTGAGAAAAGAGGCCGTTCCGGCCTTGGGGTGTACCGAACCGGTAGCCTGTGCTTTGGCGTGTGCAAAGTGTAAAGAAGTATTGGGGGGTGTGCCCGAGCGTTTGGACGTACTGGTTAGTGGTAATATTTACAAGAATGGTATGGGTGTTGGCATTCCGGGAACAGGAATGGTCGGGTTGCCTATTGCTGCCGCTTTGGGCGCTGTTTGTGGAAAATCGGAGTACGGGTTGGAAGTGTTGAAAGAGGTGAACGTGGGGGATAACTTGCAGCGTGCGAAAGATATGTTAGGTCAGGTGACGGTTTCTTTGAAAGAGGATGCGCCGGATAAATTGTATGCCGAGGCTTTGGCCACGAAAGGAAATGATACGGTGAAGGTGATTATTGCTCACACGCATACTAATATCGTTTTGGTGGAGAAGAACGGGGAAGAGATTTTCAAAAGAGAATTCCGTCTGGATACGTCAAAACCGGAAGATAAAGGACCGGAATTGAGCGTGAAGCGTATCTGGGATTTCGTGCATGAAGTGGACGTGAAGGACATCGAGTTCGTGTTGCAGGGTGCCGAGATGAACAAGGCAATCTCAGCCGAGGGATTGAACTCGGAGTATGGGTTACAGATTGGTAAGACATTAAAAGAAAATATAGATAAGGGGTTGTTGGAAGATGACTTGCTAAACCGCACGTTGATTCGTGCTACGGCAGCATCGGATGCCCGTATGGATGGATGCCCGAAACCGGTGATGACGAACTCCGGTAGTGGTAATCAAGGAATCACGGTATATCTGCCGGTGGTGGTGGCTGCCGAGAAATTTGGGGCATCCCGTGAACAATTGGCTCGTGCTTTGGCATTGAGTAACTTGATTGCCGTGCATATTCACCATTACATGGGACACCTTTCAGCTCTTTGTGGTATTCTGATTGCCGGAACTGGTGCGGCATCCGCAATCACCTATTTGATGGGAGGAACTTACGATAACATGGTGAACACGATCAAGACGATGTGTTCTAATTTGACGGGTATGATGTGTGACGGGGCAAAACAGGGATGTGCTTTGAAGGTATATTCCGGGGTATCGGCTGCCGTACAGGCCGCTTTGTTGTCCATGAGAGGAATCAAGACAAATAATGATGGAATCGTGGAGGAAGATATTGAACGTACCATTCGGAACGTGGGTTTGATCGGAACGAAGGGTATGGAGGAGACGGATAAGACGATCTTGAATATCATGTGCAATAAGAAATAATAGAAAGAATTGAATTCGTACGTAAATATACACACGCATCATGTTGGTGAAGGAATTAACATTCTGGATGTTGGTGAAGGAAAGGCGTGGGTAGAAGGAGAAGAAAAACGGAAATCGGTGGAGGGGCAGGAGGTGTTTTATTCCGTGGGGGTTCATCCCATGAAATTAGCCGGGCTGGGAGAGAATGTTTTTACGGGGATAGAGGATACGGTACGGATGGAAAAAGTAATAGCGATAGGAGAGTGCGGTTTGGACCGTCGCTCTCCTATTTGTATGAAGACGCAGGAAGAGATACTGGACGTTCAAGTCGGTTTGGCGGAAGAGTTGCGTAAGCCGTTGATTATCCATTGTGTGAAGGCGTATTCGGAATTGATTGCCGTGAAGAAACGAACAGGTTCTTCCGTACCTTGGATTATTCACGGGTATAACAATAATGAACAGATATTGCGGCAGTTGTTGGATCACGGATTTTATATTTCCGTGGGAGCGGCTTTGCTGAATTCACGTTCGAATGCTTTTCAGTTATTGCGGATGATCCCGGTGGGAAGGTTGTTTTTAGAGAATGATGATAAAGAGGTAGAGATTTCGGTTATTTACGAGGCGGCATCTGCCATTCTAGGGGTAGATGTAGAGGCGTTGAAAGAAATAACGAGGAATAATTGTAATCAAGTTTTTAGAAAATAGTATGGATTGGCTGAGTAGAACGGAGTTGCTTCTGGGTGAAGAACGGTTGGGTTTGTTGAAGAAAGCTCACGTGTTGGTGGCAGGATTGGGAGGTGTCGGGGCGTATGCTGCCGAACAATTATGTCGGGCCGGAATCGGAGAGATGACGATTATTGACGGGGATTGTGTGGACGTGACGAATAAAAATCGTCAACTTCCGGCGTTGGATAGTAATATCGGTAAGGCGAAAGCCGAGATCATGGCGATCCGGTTTCGGGATATAAATCCGGATATTCAATTGCACGTGATCAATGATTTTATCAAGGATGACCGCATGATTGATATTCTGGAAATGGCGAAGTATGATTACGTGGTGGATGCTATTGATACATTGGCGCCCAAGATATTTTTAATATACCATAGTTTGCAAAAGGGGTATCGGGTCGTGAGTTCCACGGCAGCCGGGGGCAAGACGGACCCCGAACAAATCCGGATAGCCGATATTTCCAAATCCTATAATTGTAATCTAGCCCGGATGTTACGGAAAAGGCTGCATAAACTGGGTGTCTATAAAGGAGTAAAAGTCGTGTTTTCCCCCGAAGAAGTTGACCCGGAAGCTGTTGTTTTAAGCGAGAGTGAGAATAAAAAGTCGAATGTTGGGACAATTTCTTATATGCCACCTTTGTTTGGGTGTTTCTGTGCCTCGGTGGTGATCCGGGATATTACCGGAAAATAATTGAAATGAGTATATGAAAAGGGGGTGTCCCAAAAGTCATTTTTCAAACTCCCTCCCGGCTTCGCCGTACTCCCTCTATAAACAGA
>OGEE01001460.1_pt1 | contig 11772 bp, 7 predicted proteins | sample 1570571 | NCBI WGS metagenome assembly OGEE01 (sample SAMEA2582169, study PRJEB24529) | metagenome | biome: Human gut stool | place: China | collected 2011
GGTTTTTGTACACAGATAAATGTAACTCTTAATGATGATGGAACAGCAACTATCAAGGATAATGGACGAGGTATTCCTATCGGAATCCATCCTAAAGCCGGAATACCTGCGGTTGAGGTTGTATTTACAGTACTTCATGCAGGTGGCAAGTTCGGAGATGGCGGATATAAGATATCTGGAGGACTTCACGGCGTTGGTGCATCTGTAGTTAATGCACTTTCTGTATGGCTTGAGGTTGAGATAAGAGTTGATGGTGGTGTGTACAAGCAAAGATACGAGCGTGGAAAAGCAACAGCGCCGCTTGAAAAGATTGGTACATGCAGAAAAAATGATACTGGTACAACTGTTACATTTCTTCCTGATGGAGAAATATTTGAAAAGACAAGATTCAAAGCAGACTCGATAAAGAGCAGGCTTCATGAGACTGCATATCTTAATCCGGGGCTTACAATTGAGTTTGAAGATAAGAGAAAGGGCAGCGAGGATAAGGAAACTTTCCATGAGCCTGACGGACTTAAGGCATATATCAAAGACCTTAACAATGGCAAAGAGACAGTATGCGATATCGTCTACTTTAAGAAGAAGCAGGAAGATATTGAGGTTGAAGTAGCATTTCAGTTTGTTAATGAATTTGAGGAAAATATTCTTGGCTTCTGTAATAACATATACACTCAGGAGGGTGGAACGCATATTACAGGCTTTAAGACCAAGTTTACAATGATTATCAACCAGTATGCGAGAGAACTTGGCATCTTAAAGGATAAGGATGCGAATTTTACAGGTCTTGATGTAAGAAATGGTATGACTGCAGTTGTTGCAGTTAAGCACCCTGCACCAAGATTTGAGGGACAGACCAAGACCAAGCTTGATAATCCGGATGCTGGTACAGTTGTTGCAAATGTAACAGGAGACGAGGTACAGCTTTATTTCGACAGACATTTGGACGACCTTAACGCTGTAATTGCATGTGCTGAAAAATCTGCGAAGATACGAAAAGCAGAAGAAAAGGCTAAGACAAATATGCTTACAAAGCAGAAGTTCTCTATAGACAGCAACGGAAAGCTTGCCAACTGTGAGAGCAAGAATCCGGAGGAATGTGAGGTATTCATTGTAGAGGGAGATTCAGCCGGAGGTTCAGCAAAGACTGCAAGAAACAGAAGAACTCAGGCGATTCTTCCAATCAGAGGTAAGATTCTTAATGTTGAGAAGGCAAGTATTGATAAGGTACTTGCCAATGCCGAGATTAAGACAATGATTAATTCATTCAACTGTGGATTCTTAGAGGGCTACGGTAATGACTTTGATATTAGCAGATTAAGATATAATAAGATTATTATCATGACTGATGCCGATGTGGATGGAGCACATATTGATACACTGCTTCTTACATTTTTCTACAGATTCATGCCTGAGCTTATTAATCAGGGACATGTATATATTGCTACACCACCTCTTTATAAGGTTGTTCCTAAGAAGGGCGAGGGTGAATATCTATATGATGACAAGGCACTTGAGGATTACAGAAAGAAGCATACGTCAGGAACATTTACACTTCAGAGATACAAAGGTCTTGGAGAGATGGATCCTGACCAGCTATGGGAGACAACTCTTAATCCTGAAACAAGAATTTTAAAGCAGGTTGAGATTGAGGACGCAAGGCTTGCAACTGAGGTTACAGCAATGCTTATGGGTACAGATGTACCACCTAGAAGAGAATTTATATATACGCATGCTAATGAAGCTGAGATTGATGCGTAAAAGCTAAAGGAGTAGAAAATGGCTGAGAAGATTATAAGGACTGAGTATTCTGAGGTTATGCAGAAGTCCTATATAGATTATTCCATGAGCGTTATTACAGCAAGAGCACTTCCTGATGTAAGGGACGGTTTAAAGCCGGTACAAAGAAGAGTGCTGTATGCCATGGACCAGTTGGGGCTTAATTACGACAAGCCTCACAGAAAGTCTGCACGTATCGTTGGTGATACAATGGGTAAATACCATCCACATGGTGACAGTTCAATATATGAGACACTTGTTGTACTTTCACAGGATTTTAAGAAGGGTATGGCTCTTGTTGACGGACACGGAAACTTCGGTTCTATCGAAGGTGACGGAGCTGCCGCTATGCGATATACAGAAGCTAAGTTAAAAAAGTTCACACAGGACGTATATCTTGCTGACCTTGATAAAAATGTTGTGGATTTCGTGCCTAACTTTGATGAGACAGAAAAAGAGCCTGAGGTTCTTCCTGTAAGAGTACCTAATCTGCTTGTAAATGGTGCAGATGGTATTGCGGTTGGTATGACAACTAATATCCCTCCACACAATCTTTCAGAGGTTGTTGATGCAGTATGTGCATATATGGATAATGAGGATATCACAACAGACGAGCTTATGCAGCTCTGCCCTGGACCGGATTTTCCTACAGGCGGAATTGTAATTAATAAAAGCGAGCTTGGTGCAATATATGAGACTGGAACAGGTAAGATTAAGTTAAGAGGCAAGGTCGTATTCGAGCCTGCCAAGAACCGTTCTGAGAAGGACAAGCTTGTTATTACAGAGATTCCATATACAATGATTGGTGCTAACATAGGTAAATTCATATCTGATGTTGTAAGCCTTATAGAGACTAAGAAAACTACCGATATTGTCGACATTTCCAATGAATCTTCTAAGGAAGGAATAAGAATTGTCCTTGAACTTAAGAAGAACGCTGATGTCAAGAATCTTGAAAATCTTCTTTACAAGAAGACCAAGTTGGAAGATACATTTGGCGTAAATATGCTGGCTATCGTTGATGGAAGACCTGAGACCTTAGGTATTAAGGATATAATAAAACACCACATTAATTTCCAGTATGAGCTTGCTACAAGAAAGTACACAACACTTCTTGAAAAGGAGAAGGCTAACAGGGAGATTAAGGAAGGTCTTATAAGAGCATGTGATATTATTGACCTTATTATCGAGATATTACGAGGCAGTGCTAATCTTAAGATGGCTAAGGACTGCCTTGTTAATGGTAATGTTGAGGGAATCAAGTTTAAGTCAGAGCAGTCAAAAAAGCAGGCTTCAGGTCTTGATTTTACAGAGAGACAGGCTGGCGCAATATTAGAAATGCGTCTGTATAAGCTGATTGGCCTTGAAATTCTTAATCTTCAGAAGGAATATGATGAATGTGTCAAGAAGATTGAGAAGTATGAAAAGATACTTGGCAGCAGAAAAGAGATGGCTAAGGTTATCAAGTCTGACCTTCTTAATATTAAGAAGGAATATGGTGTTGCAAGAAGAACTGTAATTGAAGACGGAGAAGCTGCTGTATTTGAGGAAAAGAAGATTCCAGAGATGGAAGTTATGTTTATTATGGACAGATTCGGATATGCAAGAACCATTGATATGGCTGCATTTGAGAGAAATAAAGAGGCTGTATTTAACGAAAACAAATATGTCATTCCGGTAATGAACACAGATAAAATCTGCATATTTACTGATACGGGAGATCTGCACCAGTTAAAGATAAAGGATTTGCCATTCACTAAGTTCAGGGATAAAGGCACACCGATTGACAATCTGTGTAACTATGACAGTTCTAAGGAGATAATTGTGTACATTACTCCATTTGAACGACTTAAGAATCAGAAAATGCTTTTTGTCACAAGACAGGGAATGATGAAGCTTGTAGACAGCGAAGAATTCCAGGTTGCAAAGCGTACAGTTGCATGTACAAAATTAGCAGATGACGACAAGCTAATCGGAATGTATTCAACAGACGCAAGAGTAGAGATTTATTCAAAGTTCTCACTTGATGGAGAAATCAAGGAAGAAGAGGTTGTCGAGAGCAACCAGAATGTAATTGTACAGACAGAAAACGGAGTGTTCTTAAAGTTCCCATTAACAGACATTCCAATGAAGAAGAAGAGTGCTGTAGGCGTAAGAGGAATTAAGCTTTCAAAAGATGATTATATAGAAGATGTATTCCTGCTTACAGAAGGTGATGAGTTCACAATGGAATATAAGGGCAAGAGTATCAGCTTTGCAAAGATGAAGACGGCACACAGAGATACTAAGGGGACTAAGATAAGAGTGTGATTTTAACAGTTGGGGAGTCGAAGAAGTGCTTCACACTATCACAACTAAGGTAAGCGGTTCTAGTGGCTGTAAATGCCGCTATATACAGAGTTTATAACGGTGCTGGAAATCAAACGCGCTTCGCTTGAACGAGATTTCCAGCACCGAACTTTTGTATATGGCGGCATAACACCCACACGGACAGCTTACAATTTAGTTGTGATGGTGTGAAGCACTTCTTCGACATGACCACCTTTTAATAGATAAAATTTTATAAAGAAAATTTGTTCGTGCAACAAAGTATTGACATTGACATACAAAGAAAGTATCATAAATTTATGAAGAAGGAGGAACAAATGAGATGAGAAAATCAATTTCAATCAGTATAAGAGTGAGCGAAGAAGAATTAGATAAGTTTAAGGAAGCAGCAAGATTAGAAGCGTATTCATCATATAGTGAGTTTATAAGAAGAACAGCATTAATAGAAGCTGCCAGAATAATTAAAGAAAACAATGAAGGAGAGGATACCCATGAACATAATTAGTTTGTTTAGTGGATGTGGAGGATTAGATTTGGGTTTTGAAAGAGCAGGGTTTAATATTCCTGTTGCGAATGAATTTGACAAAACAATATGGTTGACATTTAAAGCTAATCATCCTAATACTCATCTGATTGAAGGTGATATAAGACAGGTAACAAAAGAAGATATTGAACAGTTTATAGATGGAGAAGTTGATGGAATTATCGGTGGTCCACCTTGTCAGTCATGGTCTGAGGCAGGTTCATTAAAAGGGATTAAAGATGCCAGAGGACAGTTGTTTTTTGATTATATTAGAATATTAAAGGAATTCCAACCTAAATTCTTTTTGGCAGAAAATGTAAGCGGAATGTTGGCAAACAGACATTCAGAAGCGGTGCAGAATATTCTAAATCTTTTTGATGATGCAGGATATGATGTATCATTCACACTCGTAAATGCAAAGGATTACGGAGTTGCAGAAGAAAGAAAGAGAGTGTTTTATATAGGTTTCAGGAAGGATTTGCATATTGATTTTGGATTCCCTAAAGGTTCAACAAAGGATGATGATAAGAAAAAAACTCTTCGTGATATTATATGGGATTTGCAGGATACGGCTGTTCCGTCAGGAGAGAAAAATCACCACAATCCAGAGGCAATCAATAACAATGAATACTATACTGGAGCATATTCACCAATATTTATGAGTCGTAATAGAGTAAAAGGATGGGATGAACAGGCATTTACAGTTCAGGCATCAGGAAGACAATGTCAGCTTCATCCACAAGCACCTAAAATGGTTAAAGTGGCACAGAATGATTGCAGATTTGTAGAAGGAAAAGAACATCTTTATCGTCGAATGACAATTAGAGAGGTTGCCAGAGTACAGGGATTTCCAGATGATTTTAAATTTATATATGAGGATACTAATACAGCATATAAAATGATTGGCAATGCTGTTCCGGTTAACCTTGCATATGAAATAGCTGTTGCAATAAAGAAATACTTAGAAGGTAATGGTGCAGAGGTTGTTGTAGATAATGAGGTTATAGATGCAAAGGAGGTTAATGAGAAAAAAGTGAGTACAAAGAGTAATGATCAGGGTAGAGCATATGAGTATGCTTGGATAAAAACACTTTATAAGGCGTTATGTGATATGCGAAAAACTAGAATAGTTGATAATTCTAGTTTACATGCAAATGAAAAGGCATGGGCTCTTATGGATGAGGAAATGCAGCAGACATTTATGATATCAGCAGAATCAGCCATTGATACAGTGCTTGAAATGGAACCTAAAATGTCAGAGGGCTGTAATGATGAATTGACATTAGAGTTTCAGAAGGACGGAGCTGGCGTAAAGGGGGATGTAAGAGACATTGTTATTAGAAGAAATGATATTGAGTGGGAAATAGGATTAAGTATCAAACATAATCACGATGCCGTAAAACATAGCAGATTAAGTCATAAACTTGATTTTGGTAAAGAATGGTTTGATATGCCTTGTAGTGATGCATATTGGAATGGGGTTCAACCAATATTTGATATGCTAAAGAATGAGAAGGATAATGGTTCAAGATGGTCTGAAATAAATGATAAAGACGAAGTAGTATATGTACCTTTACTACAGGCATTTATGGATGAGGTTAATAGAGCATATAAAGAAGATAAGAATATGCCACGTAAGATGATAGAATATCTTATTGGAATGGAGGATTACTATAAGGTTGTCAGCCGTGATAGTAAGCGTCTTACAATGATTCATACTTTTAATATGCATGATACTTTAAATAAACCAAGTGAAAATAAGGTATCGGCAATTACTGTGCCAGTAGTAGAGTTACCGACAAGACTTGTAGCACTTGAGTTTAAGCCTGGAAGCACTAATACAGTAGAAATGTTTTTGGATAATGGATGGCAATTAAGTTTCAGAATCCATAATGCAAGTACAAAGGTTGAACCAAGTTTAAAATTTGACGTGCAGTTTATTGGTATGCCTACATCAGTGCTAAATATTGAATGTAAATGGAAATAAGGCGGTACAAATATTGAGAAAAATGCTATTAAGTTTCAGACCGGATGTTTATGAAAAAATAAAATCTGGTGTGAAGATATTTGAACATAGAAGAAATTTTCCAGATGAACCTATAATGGCATATATGTATGTTAGCTCACCGGTGAAAGCAATCACCGGTGTTGTGTACTTAGGTAAAAGGCATTGTCTATCTGACTGGCTGGAAGACTATAAAGAAGATAGCAATGCTACTACTCGAATAAAAGAATATATAGAAAAGTATCATTATAGGTATGTTATGGAAATAGAGAGATTTCAGGAAACATCACAGATATCACTAGAAGACTTAAGAAAAAATGTTCTGGGCTTTGTAGCACCGCAGATGTATATATATTTGGATGGTACAGAATTGTTGAAGTATATAGAGAGTAACTTGAAAATGGCAGATTTGCAGGTAGTACATTCATTTGAAAGAATAGAGGCTTGTCAGGTTTGTGTGCATTAACATTATGGCAAAATATTAAAAATTAACAATTTTATTTATAAATGCAATGCATCATGAAAATTAAGGTAAGTTATGTATGGAATACGAATTTGAAGAATGGGCATTTAAAAGTTTGGATGAGATAACAGATAAAATTAATGACGGAACTCTTTTATGCAAAGAGAATCAAAATCTAATAAAAAAATTTTTATTTGAAGAGCAAGCTAAAATGCATGCTGAAAATAAAAAAAATAAAAAATGTATATGTCCTAATTGTTACAATAAAAGTATAAAAAGATCACATACTATACCGCGAAGAATGTCCTTAGATATAATTGCAGAAAGCAATAAAGTTATTATACCTATTTTTATTGAAAAATATCCGGTTAGTAAACAATTTGTAGGGATTACAGAAATAGGAGTGGGTCAGGCTTCTACATTTCCAGGTTTTTGCGAGAAACATGAATTGATTTTTCAGTCATATGAGAAAAATGGAGAATTTAGTAAAGAAGATGATGTCATAAAGCAACTATATAGAAATGTTGCATATAATACCTTCCAATTGAAAAAAAGAATTAAATTGAATGAATGCTTGACGCAAAGGCATAGAGAGGTAATAAATCAAGCGGCGTATAATTATTTAAAGACAAAAGAACCCAAAGAAATTCTTAAAAAGGTTACAATAACTGGGGATGATCAGTGTATAAAAAATATGATATATTATAGAAAAGAATTAATAGATTTTAAAAATAAACTTGAAAAGTATAGAATGAGTCTTTGGGAGATAATAAGTGGTAATGATGCAGATATTACGGCAGAATCTGTAATATTAGATTTGCTTTTTCCGGTAGGTATTTGTGGATGTACAGAAATAATGTTGAATGGCGAAGATTATATATGTTCTATAGATGTTGTGCCATTTGATAAAAAAACACTAGTTACAATAGGATTTTGTGGAGAAATAACACCTGAATTACATAAGATTGTAGAATCAAGATTGAGTCATCCATTAGCAATTCTGAATCTTATCGAAGCAACGATGATATATGGTACAGATAATTGGTATTTAAATCCTAAAGTATGGAATACGCTTGGAGATGAAAGAAAGCAAAGTTTATTATCAGAGATGCAGAATTTAGAAAAAAGTATTTTTGATGAGCTTCCATATTCAATATTTGATGATATTAGGAAATATATGATATCAGAACTAAATATTGAGAAAAAATATGCGGAACACGAGTTAGAGAAGATGAAAATATAGGATATTGTGTATAAATGTAAAATAAAGTCACTAGTAAATATTACTTGTTATAATATAAGGAGAATATTATGAAATTTAAAATTAGTGGACAATGGTCTGATGGTTATAAGCATGATGGAATGTTATTTTTTGCACAAAAAACAGAAGAGATGCTATTTTATTATACAAATCATATGTATAAGGTTCCGGTTTATAATTCATATTTACTTATGTGGGAGTATTTCCATACTTGTCAGTTTGTTAAAGAAAAAGCAATTAATGAAGGGCATTTGAAATATATTCTAGAAGAATTTATAGAAACTTTTGACAATGATATTGTTATAAAAAATAATATGTCTGAAGATAGGATGAAATATATTATACAGACTCTAAATTCATCTAGTTTATTAGATATTGAGAGGATTATGCATTATTTATTTCATTATTTGAATAATTATGATGAAATGTGTGTTGATTATTTGAAGAAAATAATTGTAGAACCTAAAGAAAAGAAAAAGATAGAACGCGCAATTCATTGTTATCTTCCGACATTGTTAAATGGTGGATATAGTCAGCAATTTATTTATAAATACAATGATAAGTTTTGGAATAATAGAAACATATCAAGCACAAATGTGCTTGATGAATATTTTAGTAGATTCGATTTTAAACAAAGAAAATATAAAGTTTATATATGTTTAGATAAAAAGGTCAAACAGTTTAAAAAAATATTTGAGACTAGATTAAAAGCAAATTTTGAGCAAGATAAATTTTCTTCAAAATTAAAATATGATAAAAATAAATATTTGCAAGTTAGTTTTGATGTTGAAGAATTGGATGAGAATAAGGCTGCACAAAGAACATATGATATTGTAAATCTTTTTCTGAGATTTTATAAGTTTTTGGGAAATAGAAGAGATGAGTGGTATTTAGAAAAATGTTTAGTAGTAGATGAAAATGAAGAATTCTATATTACAGATATTTTACCAAGTGGATATTCATATTCAAAAGATTATGATGACAAAACGATAGGACAACATTCAGAAGTTTTAATTACAGCTCTATTAAATAATGCTCATAATTCATTTGGTGAGATTAATAAATTGTTAAAAATTCATAATACTGCAATTAATGATTCGGATATGCAGAATAGTTTTTTGAATTTATGGTCTATAGTTGAAATAATAGGTGTGAATAAGCGAGATGATTCTAAAATGACTGAAATAGAAGAATCTATTATTCCAGTGTTGCTTAATGATTATTTTGAAAATACATTTGAGGAACTTCATGATTACATAAAAGCAAATATTGAAGAAGAAAAATATCAAAAAATTATATCAGATGTTGATATAGAAGTTAGTGAGTATGAAAAAATAGCGTGTATAGTAATTTTAAAGCAATATGATGCGATAAGAAAAAAATTGATTGCTGAATTTGGAGATTATCCATTGATTAGAAGCCGAATTTCACAATTGCATAATATTTTTAATGAAAAAAATGGGTATTTTAATGAAATCGATAAATACGAAAGAAGAGTAAGATGGCATTTACGTCGTATGTATCGGACAAGAAATGCGATAATACATTCGGGAGAAGATATAGATAATTTAAAATCTTTAGGAGAGCATTTACATAGTTATGTTGATGAAATATTATATGAAATAACAATTCAACTAGCAAAAAAACATAGTTATTGTACAATTGACAATGTTCTTATAAATGAAAAATTTAAGATGGATGAAACTAAAAAGATTTTTAAAGGAAAAGATGAAATCACTTATGATGATATTTTAAGACTATATGAAAGATAATACACTTCGCGGTGGTAGTGTCTGTGAGTTAAGCGTTAGCGACAACGGCATGTAAGCTTACCGTGTGGGTGTTAATGCCGCTATATACAAAAGTTCGGTGCAGGAAATCTCGTTCAAGCGAAGCGCGTTTGATTTCCTGCACCGTAATAAACTCTGTATATGGCGGCATTTACAGCCACTAGGTCAGCTTACCTAAAGTTGGCACTAATGCTTAACTCACAGACTGTACAACCACGAAATACTCTTACTCTTTAATTCTCTTCCATATATTTATCATAAATAGCAATAACCTTATTCATAACCTCCGGTCCCGGAGCACCAAGAGTAAGTCTCTTATCTACACAAGTCTGAAGGCTGATAGCCTCGTAGATATCTTCATCAAATACAGGGCTTACAGCCTTGTATTCTTCAAGTGAAAGGTCATCAAGTGCAATATTTTTCTCGATGCACATAAGAACAAGCTGGCCGACAATACCATGGGCTTCTCTGAAAGGAACTCCCTTTTTAACAAGGTAGTCAGCAGCATCAGTAGCATTAGTGAAGCCGTTCTTTGCCGAAGCTTCCATTCTCTTGTTGTTGAATTTCATAGTATCAATCATGCCCTTGAAAAGGCTGATGCAGCCTTTGGCTGTGTCAAATGCGTCAAATGATAATTCCTTATCCTCCTGCATATCCTTATTGTAAGCAAGAGGAATACCCTTCATTGTTGTAAGGAGGCTCATAAGAGCACCATATACTCTGCCTGTCTTACCTCTTACAAGCTCTGCGATATCAGGGTTCTTCTTCTGAGGCATAATAGAGCTTCCTGTACTGAAAGCGTCATCAAGTTCGATAAATCTGTATTCGTTAGAATTCCAGATGCATATTTCCTCAGAAAAACGGCTTAAATGCATCATAATAGTTGATAATGCAGATAAGAATTCAATAAGGTAATCTCTGTCAGAAACAGAATCCATGCTGTTGAGTGTTGGTCCGTAGAAACCAAGGAGAGAAGCAGTAAGTTCTCTGTCTAATGGATAAGTTGTTCCTGCAAGTGCACCTGCACCAAGAGGACAGTAATTCATTCTTTCATATATATCGTGAAGTCTGCTTCTGTCGCGCTTGAACATTTCGAAATATGCACCGAAATGATGAGCAACAGTAACAGGCTGTGCCTTCTGAAGGTGAGTAAATCCAGGCATGAATGTATGAGTGTTTTCTTTCATGATTCTTAAGATAACAGCCATAAGCTCTTTAAGCTCAGCATCAGTATTAAGAACTTCCTGTCTTGTGAAAAGTCTCATATCAAGAGCAACCTGGTCATTTCTGCTTCGTCCTGTGTGAAGTCTCTTTCCGGCATCACCGATTCTCTCAATAAGAGTAGCCTCCATAAATGTATGGATATCCTCGTATTCATCAGTGATTTCAAGCTTTCCTGATTCAATATCAGCAAGAATTCCCTTAAGACCTTCTACAATCTGCTCACTTTCGCTTTCAGGAATAATTCCCTGCTTGCCGAGCATAGTAGCATGTGCAATACTTCCTTCAATATCCTGCTTATAGAACTTCTGGTCAAATGAAATTGATGCGTTGAAGTTGTTAACAAGCTCATTAGTTTCTTTGGTGAATCGTCCACCCCATAATTTCATTTATAAATCCTCCTTG
>OGEE01001462.1_pt1 | contig 11751 bp, 6 predicted proteins | sample 1570571 | NCBI WGS metagenome assembly OGEE01 (sample SAMEA2582169, study PRJEB24529) | metagenome | biome: Human gut stool | place: China | collected 2011
ATAGAAAAAAACGGAGCCAGCCCAAAAGTGGAGGAGGATACCGCCGCATAAAGTATACCTTTAATACGATTCATCGATATATTCAACTAATTCCAGATATTCACAATGCAAAGATTATAAATATTTCTTTAATGCCACCATTAATTTCATTTTTTCAAGCGGCTTAACCAGATATTCATTACAGCCGACCTTTATTGCAGCAATCCGGTCAGAATCGAAAGCATGGGCGGTAAGTGCGACGATAGGTAAGCTAGCATTAAACTTACGTATTTCAGCTGTAGCCTTCAATCCATCCAGTACTGGCATTTTCATATCCATCAACAACAAATCGACATGTTGGCTACGTGCTATTTCCACTGCCTTTTGCCCATTCTCCGCATGCAGTAAATCATAATGATCCTTCAGGATAGTAGACACCAGCTGATAATTACTTTGTATATCTTCAGCTATGAGAATTGTTTTCCGACCGGCACTCTTCTCCATCACTTCGTCATTCGCACCAAACTCTCCTCCGGAGATATTCTCTTCTTTCTTCTCTTCTACCATAGAAAGTGTATCGACTTCACAAGGTAAAAATGCCCAAAACAGCGATCCTTCATTGTGTACCGATTCAAAGCCGACTTTACCTCCCATAGCTTCTGCAATTGCCTTGCAAATAGAAAGTCCAAGTCCGGTACCTTGGGCAAACTCATCAAGTTTCTCAAAACGCTGGAATACTTTTCCTTTTTTATCATCAGCTATACCAATACCGGTATCTTTCACATAAAAATAGACGCCTCCATCCTTACATGCATATCCCATTTTAATAGAACCTTTTGAAGTATATTTGATAGCATTAGTGACATAATTCGTTATAATTTGTGCCACGCGATTACGGTCCAGAGTTACCCGACAACAGTGATAAGGATTGATTTCAGTTAACACGATATCCGGATTCTTCAGGCGCTGCTTCATGGAAGTAAACATGTTTTCAAAATGTTCGGATAAGTCGAACGGTTCGTATTTCAGTTCTACCGAACCGGCTTCCAGCTTGGATAAATCAAGTATATCATTTATCAGTTTTAGCAATAACTCATTATTACTATTAATAATCTGGATATAGTCCGCCTTTTCTTCTTCTCCGGCATAAGCCATCAACTCCGAAAAACCTACAATAGCATTCAAGGGAGTACGGATTTCATGACTCATATTCGCCAGGAACGCAGATTTCAATTTATCAGACTGCTCTGCCTGATGTTTGGCTTCCTGCAATTCCTTAATCATTTTTTCACGCTCCGTTACATCATCCACGCGAATTACAACACCATCCACAGATCCATCTTCAAGAACTACGGGAGTGGCAAACACTTCAACGGTATGCGCACTGTCCAACGAAAACTTCATCTGTTCCGTCTGTAATGAAACAAAAGCACGTTGCATCACACAATTTTCACAGGGAGAAGTACGATTATATGTACTTTTATAGCAAAGTTCACCTTTTTTGTAGGCTTCAAAAGAAAGACTTTTTGAACATAACGAAATATTTTCCCATTGAACCATATATTCCTTCGTGATGTAGGCCAACCCTGAATTCGTATTGTTAAGAACCAGTTCATTCTGTCGTACCAAAGCGTCCTGTATTTCTTTATTCTTTAGTAAGGTCAATTCAGTCTGCTTATAGGAATCGATATTTTGCGTCATACCGAACAAATACTTATAAGGAGCATCGTTCAAAGTTGTGGTTTCAACAAGGCCACGCGTTTCCCACCATTGATACATGCCATCTCCTTTAAAGTCAATGCGATATTCCACATCCCATACACCGCTTCCTAGTTCTACCGCCTTTTGCAAAGTTTCAGCAAACTTTTGTCGGTCATCAGGATGTACGAGAGTCAGATATTTCTCGACCGAATTAATTTCTGATGCCTTTTTCCCATTTTTATCAAAACCTTCACCGAAACTCACCCTGTTCTTAGCCGGCTCAAAAAACCAGGTGAAGGCATTCATCGCTTCCATAGTGACAGTTAACAGCTGTGCACGACGCTTCAGTTCATTTTGTAAACTCTGATCCCAGCGGGTATTTAACAGAAAGCGTTTGCCATCATCTTCAATTATACTTTTGCGAACAATAGTATCATAGCTGCGTCCATCCTTCAGTATAATACGTTCCATGCCGAAATAAGGGTTCCCAGTATTGTATACCTCTAAATCAGTCTTCTGAATACGCTCTACTTCTTCTTCACTCAGCACATCATAAGTAGTTTTATCTTCGCTGGTACCAAACATGAGCTTACTCTCTTCATTGCAAAAAACATAGCGGAAATCATTCTCTACATCTTTGATATGAACAGATAACGGAAGATTATTTAATATATTATAGAAGAACTGCTCCTTTTTCTGCACCTCCGTATTATTCTTTCGGGTACCAACATATTTCAATACCTTCTTATTAGAATCAAATTCATAAGGAGCACCGCTTATCGTACAAAATTGCCAGGTTGAGCTATCCGGTAACATAACCCTGCTATCAAAAGAAAAAGAAAAATCTTCCCCATTGCTCATTCTTTCCATTACTTCAGTAACCTGACTACGGTCATCCGGATGCAAAGTCTCCAGATATAGTGCCATACTAACTGGCTTAGACTGATCGTATCCATTCAGCGGTTCATTATCACTATAAAATAATTTGGCCACTGCATCAAATTCCCAAAACATGATGTTGGCTGCCTTCATAGCAAGCTCCGTTTTCCGGCGACTTTGACGGAGTACCTCTTCACTTTTCACCGTTTCTGTAATATCTTCAAAGATAAAAATGTAATTAACAAACTTGCCATCATTATCATAAAGAGGATTACCATTACATTTCAAATAGCAGGTCCGGGTACGCGTAGAGAAAAAGCGTTTATCGGTTCTCTGTTTATCAAAATCATACAAAAAACTCATCTGTACCGGAACACAACGACGAACTGCTTCCTTCACCACGTCAGGAACCACAGAATTTTCATTTATGTTGAGTTTATTACCAAGAAGCGTTTGCGAGTCAGCGCCAAAAATTCGGCAGAAGCTTTCATTGCATCTTACCAGAGTGCCATCGGCTGTGAAGAAACCTATTCCAACAGGAAGTGAATTAAATACAGTTAGTAATTGTTTGTGTTCCATTTCTTTATCCTTGAATAACTTAGAAATAAATATTTTATCTCCGCACTATGCAAATATATACACTTTTACGATTATAATATGATTTTATAGCGAAAATATTATTGCCAGGTTATAACATACAATAAGGGACTATCCACGATATTGTGAATAACCCCTATCTCAAATGACATCCCATATATTATCATTTTAAAAAGTACATTTTAATACTCCTCAATGACTGTATTTCCAAAAATATCCTTTTTAATAATTTTCCCATGACCGTTACCATATTCAATTATTTCGTTTCCAAAAATATCTTTTTTAATAGTTGTTCTATTCCCCTTATCATCCTCGATAATAGTATTCCCAAAGATATCTTTTGTAATCGTCTTTCTATTACCTTTGTCATCGCGAATAATAGTATTTCCCAGAATATCTTTCTCTATAGTTTTTCTATTACCCTTATCGGCCCGGATAATGGGATTTCCTAGAATATCTTCTTCAATAGTCTTTCTATTACCTTTATCATCACGAACAATGAAATTTCCTAAAATATCCTCTTCGATAGTCGTTCTATTGCCTCTATCATCACGGATAATGATGTTCCCCAAAATATCCTTTTCAATAGTCTTTCTATTGCCTTTATCATCACGAATGATGATATTCCCTAAGATATCCTTTTCAATAGTCTTTCTATTACCATTATCATCACGGATAATGATATTACCTAAAATATCCTTTTCAACAGTCTCTCTCCCTTGGTCAACTCCCGAATACTCATAATTATCTTCAACAAGATTTGCACCATAGCCCTTTATTATATAAGGAGCCAAAATAAACTGGGCAACAAACAGGATAAATAAAATCTTTTTCATGGCGTTTTTCTTTTGGTTTAGAACAAAAGTAACGCAGGAAAATCAGAATTAATAAGTGAATTCCATAATTGTCAGTAGGGAAAAACCTAAAATAAAAAGGATTAGCGCATGCAGTAACGGTATATCCATAATATACTACCTAATTGGTCCCCAGAATGGTCCCCCCAAAAAGAAATTCCTTGAAAGTACTTGACTTTCAAGGAATTCAAAGTGTTACTTGAGGTTCCTGGCGGATTCGAACCGCCGTACACGGTTTTGCAGACCGCTGACTAAGCCACTCATCCAAGGAACCATTATTTCTCGTTTGCGGTTGCAAAGGTAGTACAAATTTTGAAACTACCAACTATCCGCAGCATTTTTTCTTTGTACTTTTTTTCTTTACATCGCACTCTCCGCGTTTCTTGTCCATCATATCCTTTAGTTCACAGCCACTTACACAGCTGTCACAAGGATTCTGATTTTCTCGCGTACGACGAAAAAAACGAAATATTCCATATATGACGCGGGCAATGCAGAGTACAACCAGTACTCCGACTACCCAATCTTGCCAATTATTCATACAAACAATCCTCCAATCTGATAAACAGCAAATGATACAAGCCAAGCCAATCCCGTTGTGTAACAAGCAGCAAAAAGCGCCCATTTCCAACTACCCGACTCCTGTTTTATAGCCGCTATCGCCGCAATACACGGGAAGTAAATCAATACAAACAACATATAACAGAAAGCAACCAATGGAGTAATCGGAATTCGTTCTGCCAAACTTACTGAATCAGCATCCGGATCATCTGCATATAAGACACCTAATGTACTTACTACCAATTCTTTCGCTCCCACACCGGAAAGCAAGCCAATACCTAGTTTCCAATCAAATCCCAGTGGTTTTATAACTGGCTCTATACCACGTCCCAACTGGCCGATATAAGAATTTTCCTGCTGCTCGGCAACTGTTTCATAAGCATCATGATTCGGATAATACCCCAAGAACCAGATTATAATAGAAGCAATCATAATAATGCCTCCCATCTTTTTCAAATACTGCGCTCCCTTTTCCCATGTGTGACGGAAGATCGATTTTGCTGTCGGCATCCGGTAAGGTGGAAGTTCCATCACAAATGGAGTATCATCACCCTTCACCAGAAACTTGCTAAACAAGCGGGCCATTACCACAGCCAGTACAATACCAATCACATAAATACTTAACAACACCAGACTTGCATTGTTCGGGAAGAAAGCACCCACCAACAATAAATAAATTGGCAGACGCGCACTGCAAGACATCAAAGGATTTACCAACATTGTAATAAGACGGCTCTTCCGGTTCTCAATAGTACGGGAAGCTATAATAGCAGGTACATTGCATCCAAATCCCATAATCAAAGGAATGAATGATTTTCCGTGCAATCCCATTTTATGCATGATTTTATCCATGATAAAAGCTGCACGAGCCATATAACCCGAATCTTCCATAAGAGAAATGCAGAAATACAAAATCAAGATATTCGGCAAAAAGACAATAACCGCTCCTACCCCACCAATAATTCCATCAATCAGCAAATCTTTAAATGGACCTTCCGCCATATTATTGCGTAACAAGTCACCAATCTGCTCGACAAGCCATTCAATCCCCATCATCGGATATTCTCCAATGACAAACGTACCTTCAAACATCAGATACATAAAAAGGAAGAAAATAGGAAATCCCCAGACACGGTGAGTTACGATCGAATCCAGCACTTTTGTTGTCTGCGCCTGCTCCAAGTGATTATCTGTGAATGTCTCCTTCAGTGCACCACTGATAAATCCATATTTAGCATCCGTAATAGCCGATTCACAATCCTCATTCATTGTGTCCTGAACACGCTTCGACATCTTATCACGGACATGGAATATCTCATCCGCATTTGGTAATGTCCGCACAATGCGCTCAATGTCAGGATCATTCTCCAACAATTTAATGGATAGGAAACGGGTAGAATATTTATGACGGATAAATTCGTTTTTGGACACTTCACTTTTTACAGCTTCAATCGCTTTTTCGATATCAGGACCATGATTGATATGAATATGCCGGAAGACACGCCCCGTCTTTTTATGTTCACGTACATAATCTTCCAAATGCTCTTCCTCGTGGTTCTTACGATCTTCCAGAGAATCATGCCATTCGGTCAAATCCTTAAGAACTTCCGGATTCATATTTCCCTGTTTATCAAAGAAGTCTACTCCTTCATACAGATTGATAACAACATGAAACAAGGTATCCAATCCACGATTTTTCTTACTGACAGTAGGCAACATCGGCACCCCGAACAACTTACTCAACAGATGATAATCCAATGTATTTCCACTGGCTTCCAACTCATCATAAATATTCAGAGCTACCACCATGCGGACATTCATATCTATCAATTGAGTAGTCAGATATAAGTTTCGCTCCAGATTAGAGGAATCGACTACATTAATAATCACGTCCGGAGTTTCATCGATAATATGACGACGCACATAGATTTCTTCCGGCGTATAAGCAGACAAAGAATAAGTTCCCGGCAAATCGACAATACGGAAATGATAGCCTTCGAAATCAAAATAACCTTCTTTGGCATCCACGGTTACGCCGCTGTAGTTTCCAACATGCTCATGAGCACCGGATGCAAGATTAAATAAAGAAGTCTTGCCACTGTTCGGGTTTCCGACCAAAGCAACATTAATGGTACGGCGTTTACCTAACGCCAACCGTTTCATATCTTCTTCTTTTACTGAAAGGTCTTCAGGCAATCCTTCATGATAAACGGTCTTCTCGGCCAGTTTCTTTGCTTCCTCTTCGCTGATAACTTCGATCATTTCAGCTTCCTGACGACGAAGAGAAATTTCATAACCTAAAACTTTATATTTTATGGGATCTTTTAGCGGAGCATTCAACAGCACTTCAACCGTTTTACCTTTAATGAAGCCCATCTCCACAATACGTTTACGAAAACCACCGTGCCCCAATACCTTTACAATAACACCTTTTTCTCCTGTTTTTAATTCGGACAAACGCATAACTCTCAAAATTTTTGGCAAAGATAATTCATAACTTCGGAGCATGCAAATTATTTAGAATGTTTTTAAATAACAGTTTTTTTCATCCTCTAAAAGATTCAGAAAAAATAAAAAAACTTATTGATAAACTCGTATCTTTGCAGGTATGATACAACAACGCGTTACAAAATATATAGAAAAGGAACATTTATTCTCACCGGATGATAAAATCCTGGTCGCATTGAGTGGTGGTGCCGACTCGGTGGCATTACTATATATTCTGCATACAGCAGGCTATCATTGCGAAGCCGCACATTGTAATTTCCACCTGCGAGGCAAAGAGTCAGACCGGGACGAGTTATTTGTCCGCCAACTTTGCGAAAGAATGGAAATCCATTTACATACCATTGATTTCAACACGACCCAATATGCAACGGAAAAACATATTTCGATTGAAATGGCCGCACGGGAACTCCGCTACCAATGGTTCGAGAAAATTAGAAAAGAATGTCAGGCAGATGTTGTCGCTGTGGCCCATCACCAGGATGATAGCATAGAAACTATACTACTTAACCTGATTCGGGGAACAGGAATTACCGGTCTGTTAGGAATCCGCCCCCGTAATGGAACCATCGTACGCCCTCTGCTTTGTATCAACCGGGAAGAGATAATTCGTTACCTGCAAAACATCGGACAAGATTATGTGACAGACAGCACCAATCTGGAAGACGAATATACCCGTAATAAAATCCGACTCAACCTCCTTCCCCTCATGCAGGAAATTAATCCGTCAGTCAAAAACACTCTGATAGATACGAGTAATTATCTGAATGATGTAGCCACTATATATAATAAATGTATAGAGGAAACTAAAAAGAAAATCATTACAGCAGAAGGTATCCGAATCAGTGATTTAGTAAAGGAACCGGCACCCGAAGCCATCTTATTCGAAGTCCTGCATCCTCTAGGATTCAATTCCGCACAAATCAAAGATATCACCCATTCGCTTCATAGCCAACCGGGCAAGCAATTCTGTAGCAAAGAATGGAGAGTGATAAAAGACAGAGAATTCCTATTAATAGAAACAGCTGAATCTGAAAATGAGACTCTTCCTCCTTTTCAAATTATCAAAGAAGAAAAAGAATACACCCCGGATTTTCTCATTCCACGTGAAAAGGAAATTGCCTGTTTTGATGCCGACAAACTGAATGGAGAAATTCATTACCGGAAATGGCAGCCGGGAGACACTTTTATTCCTTTTGGAATGAAAGGAAAGAAAAAAATAAGCGATTATCTGACCGACCGTAAATTTTCTATCAGCCAAAAAGAACGCCAATGGGTACTCTGCTGTGGAGAACACATCGCATGGCTGATAGGCGAACGAACAGACAACCGCTTTCGTATTGATGAAACGACTAAGCGCGTCGTGATTTACAAAATAGTCTGAGGCAACTTCTGTTTCTTGAAACAATCTGATAACAAAGCTGCAAAAGGAGTTTCATACACCCTTGCTTTCCTAACGCAAGCTTTTACACAAGCGCAACATTTGATACATTTAGCCTCATCCGTATGTAGCTCATCCCCTTTCGTTATAGCCCCTGCCGGACAACGGACCACACATAACCCGCAATGGGTACACAAATCCTCATCTTCCACCCAAGGAACGCGGGGAAGCGGTGTACCACTTTTACGTAACTTGATGACTTTCCTCAAAAAACGGAACAAAGGAAAGAATGGCTGACTCGGACGTTTGATAGCACGTACATCCACCGGATAAAGGGTATCCATACTATCAGCTGTCTGTATTTTTTCCATGATTTTCTTCCCAAACTCCGCAGCAAAAGCTAAATCCGATTCATCTGGACGTCCCACTGCAATCGGGTATTTGTCGGTACTATATGAATGTTCTCCAATAAAAGTTGCCCCGGCAATTACTTTAAATCCATGAGGAATAGCAAAAGCATCCAATTCCATTAAAGCTTTTTCATAAGCGCGATTTCCGTAAACCACTACCAAAACGGTAGAAGTATCCACTCCACGGATATACTGTAAACGTTCCATTGCCAAAGGAGCGACATGTCCTCCATACACAGGCACTACAATAATAGCCAAAGAAGATGTAGGAATCACAATTTCATCCGCAATCTGCTGCGTCACATTAATAGGAAAAATATTTTTTATGCCCGTCCCGTGAACAATCGCCTCCGCAACTTGTTTAGATGTGTGTGTAGGCGAAAAATAAATTAAATGAGCTTCATTTACTGTCATACTATTTTCTTTTATGTAGCAAAGATACACTTTTACGTGGAAAAAAATGTTTGATTGTTCATGAAACCAAAAAAAATTATTATCTTTGCCCCGTTGAAACATTCTACGATTCAACATATACATCCCTAATTCAGAATAAAAAACAAAACGTATGCTCGCATATCTGTAGCCATGAGCTGTAGTAATGCTGTCCATAATTCAGCAAAAAAAGAAATATTAATAACTTACCATACTATATGTATAACATTATCCAATTAAACGACAAAAATCTGTCGGAACTTCAAGTTATTGCCAAAGAGTTAGGCATAAAAAAAGCAGACTCATACAAAAAAGAAGACCTTGTTTATAAAATACTCGATGAACAGGCCATTGTAGGAGCTACAAAGAAAGTTGCCGCAGATAAGCTAAAAGAAGAACGCAAAAATGAAGAACAAAAGAAAAAGCGTTCACGGGTAGCTCCTACCAAAAAAGAAGACAAAGTGGTTTCCGCAACAAAGAGTGAAGAGGCTAACAAGACAAAAGAGACCGCTCCTGTAAAAGCTGCACCACAACCTTCCAAGAAAGAAGAAAGTACAAACAAAGAAAAAGAAACTGTTGTTGTAGAAGCTAAAGCGGAAAACACTGCTACTCCCAAGCGTAAAGTAGGCCGTCCTCGTAAGAGCTCTGATGCAGAAGAGAAAAAAGAAGTAGAAAATGCAAAACCGGCAGCACCCAAAGTAGTGGAACCTAAACCTGTTGTTGCAGAGAAAGCTACTGGTGCTACGGAAAAGCCAGCTCCGGTACAACAGCAAACAGCTGAGAAGAAAGCAAAAAACAAACCAGCTGCAGAAGCAAATAAACCTGTTGCAGAAACAAATAAACCGGCTACTGAACCTAACAAACCTGTTGTAGAGAAAAAGGTAATAGATAAACCACAAAAGAAAGCTGCACCCGTTATCGACGAGGAAAGTAATATCTTATCCAGCGTTGACGACGATGATTTTATTCCAATCGAAGATCTGCCTTCTGAAAAAATAGAGCTTCCTACCGAATTATTCGGAAAATTCGAAGCTACTAAAACAGAATCAGCACAGACAGCACCGGAACAGCCATCTCATCCTCAACAGCAACAACAATCTCAACAGCAGCAGTCCCAGCAGCAACGTCCGCGTATTGTTCGCTCACGCGACAATAACAACGGTAATAACAATGCTAACAACAATGGAAATAATGGCAATAACGCCAATAATAATTTCCAGCGTAACAACAATAACCAGAATCAGGTTCAGAACCCAAATCAAAATCAGAATCAGAACCAGAACCAACAACGCTTACCGATGCCACGTGCCGCTCAGCAGAACAATGCGGGTGAAAATCTTCCGGTACAACAGCAGCAGGAACGTAAGGTTATTGAACGCGAAAAGCCTTATGAATTCGACGATATTCTCAACGGAGTAGGTGTTCTGGAAATTATGCAGGATGGATACGGATTCCTCCGTTCTTCCGACTATAACTACCTTTCTTCTCCGGACGATATTTACGTATCACAGTCTCAAATCAAACTATTTGGTCTGAAAACCGGTGATGTAGTAGAAGGAGTTATCCGTCCACCCAAAGAAGGAGAAAAATATTTCCCATTGGTAAAGGTTTCGAAGATCAACGGACGTGATGCAGCTTTCGTTCGCGACCGTGTTCCTTTCGAACACCTGACGCCGCTTTTCCCGGATGAAAAGTTCAAACTCTGCAAAGGCGGTTATTCGGATTCCATGTCTGCCCGCGTAGTAGATCTTTTCGCTCCAATCGGTAAAGGTCAACGTGCTTTAATCGTAGCCCAGCCTAAAACCGGTAAGACAATTTTAATGAAAGACATTGCAAATGCCATTGCAGCCAATCATCCGGAAGTATACATGATTATGTTGCTTATCGATGAACGTCCGGAAGAAGTAACAGATATGGCGCGCAGCGTCAATGCCGAAGTTATCGCTTCTACCTTTGATGAACCGGCAGAGCGCCACGTGAAAATCGCAGGTATCGTATTGGAAAAAGCAAAAAGACTGGTAGAATGCGGCCACGACGTAGTTATATTCCTTGATTCTATTACTCGTCTGGCACGTGCATACAACACAGTATCTCCTGCATCGGGTAAAGTACTTTCCGGTGGTGTGGATGCAAACGCACTTCATAAGCCGAAACGTTTCTTTGGTGCTGCCCGTAACATCGAGAATGGTGGTTCACTGACAATCATCGCAACTGCATTGATTGATACCGGTTCTAAAATGGACGAAGTTATCTTCGAAGAATTCAAAGGTACAGGTAATATGGAGTTACAGCTCGACCGTAACCTGTCCAACAAACGTATCTTCCCGGCGGTCAACATTACCGCATCCAGCACTCGTCGCGACGACCTGTTGCTTGATAAAACAACCCTTGACCGCATGTGGATATTACGCAAATATCTTGCCGACATGAATCCGATCGAAGCAATGGACTT